>ENA-UOUL01001331-UOUL01001331.1-bioreactor-metagenome-genome-assembly--contig:-NODE-1331-length-35490-cov-5.674187_pt1 | contig 35490 bp, 29 predicted proteins | sample MGYA00249838_ERZ747220 | MGnify/ENA primary metagenome ERZ747220 (study PRJEB28778, sample SAMN05720191) | bioreactor metagenome | isolation source: Anaerobic biogas reactor | place: USA:Washington... | reverse complement strand
CGACCTGGTGGATGCCGCCGATCTCGTACTCCACCGGATCCTCGGCGGTGAGGATGTTGATGTTGGGCCGGTTGATCTTGTTGAGGCAGGCGTAGAGCGTCGTCGTCTTGCCGCTTCCCGTCGGGCCGGTGACCAGAAAGAGCCCACGAGGCCGGCGGCACAATGCCGCACATATCTTCGGCAGGCCGAGCTGCTCAAACGTCAGAATCTTGTTGGGGATCTGGCGAAGGACGATGGACACATTGCCTTTCTGCTTAAAGACGGCAACACGGAAACGGGCAGCGTCCCCAAATGCGAAACCGTAATCGGTGCCCCCCTCTTCCTGCAATTCCTGCTCGCATCGCTCCGGCGTGATGCTCTTCATCAACGCGACCGTATCGTCGGGCTCGAGTACTTTCGTTTCGAGCGAGCGCAGGTGCCCGTCAATGCGAAGCACAGGCGGGCGTCCGACCGTGATGTGAATGTCCGACGCTCCCTGGGAGACACACGCCTGCAATAACCGATCCATGTTCACTGTTGCCATCTGGTGATCCTCTGGAAAAATGATATGGCTACTCTTCCACCACGCCCTCGGCCTGCGCGATACGCGAGACCTCCTCGGCTGTGGTAATCCCCTTGAAAATTTTCATCTTACCGTCATGTGTCAGCGTTCGCATCCCACCGGCCCTGGCCGCCTTGCGCAACTCCGTCGTTGGGGCGCGTTTGAAGGCCAGTTCCCGCATTTCCGCGTTCATTTCAAGCATTTCGAAGATGCCGAGCCGGCCCTTGTACCCGGTGTTCTGGCAGGCGCTGCAACCGGCGCCCTTGTAGACGGGGCGTTTCTTGACCTCCTCGGGATCGATTTCGAGAAGCCGCAGAAAGTGCGGATTCGGGTTCTCATCGACCACGCGGCACTTCTTGCAGATCACGCGGACCAGTCGCTGGGCCATGATCGCCTGGATCGAACTGGCCACCAGGAACGGCTTAACCCCCATGTCAATCAAGCGCGTGATCGCGCCGCACGCATCGTTCGTGTGCAGCGTACTAAACACCAAGTGACCGGTCAGGGCCGCCTGGATGGCGATGTCGGCCACCTCGCTATCGCGGATTTCGCCGACGAGGATGATGTTCGGCGCCTGACGCAGCATCGAACGCAGCAGCTTGTCGAACGTCAGGCCGATCTCAGACTTGACCTGGCACTGGTTCATGCCCGCGAAGTTGTATTCCACCGGATCTTCAGCCGTGATGATCTTTTTATCGGGCTTGTTCAACTCCTGTAAGGCGGCGTAGAGGGTCGTGGTCTTGCCACTACCGGTCGGCCCGGTCACCAGAAAGATGCCGTTCGGGCGTTTGATGATCCGCTGGAATGTCTCATAATTGTCCTGCTCAAAACCCAGCGACTCGATGCCGATATTGACGGCATCCGGCCGCAAGATACGAAGCACGACGCTGGGACCGTGGTTGCCCGGAAGGGACGAGACACGGAAATCGATGTCCTGTCCGTCGATGTTCCGCTTGATACGACCGTCCTGTGGCAGTCGCTTCTCCGCAATGTCCATGCCCGAGAGAATCTTCAGACGCGTCACGAGGGCCGGCTGCATGTTTTTCGGGATATTGTCCTTCTCCAGACAGACGCCGTCGACACGGTAGCGGATGCGAACGCGGTCGGCCATCGGCTCGACGTGAATATCGCTGGCCCGCATGCGATAGGCGGTGTCGATGATCAGGTTTACCAGCCGGATGATCGGCCCGTCGTCGCCGTCCGCGGCCGTCTGGGCCCGTAACGCCTCAGCCGCCAGTTCGCTGCCCACCTCCGCCAATTCGGCTGCCGTCGCGTCGATACTGTGCCGGAGACGGTCATCCTCTTCGGTCGTAACCTCCTGTTCGAGCGATCCGTCGATGTACGATCGGATCTTCTTGGCACTGGCCAGATAGCATTCGAGCTCGGTATTCAGACGCAATCGAACCGAATCCATCATGTCCAGGTCCATCGGGTCGCTGATGATCAGCTTCAGACGACCGTTGGCAACACTCAACGGCAGGATGCTGTGCCGACGGATCAGATCCTCCGGGATGATTTTCACCGCGTCCGAGGGGATCGTGACCTGATCCAGATCGACGTATTTCAAGCCGAACTGCTTGGCGAGGGCCTTGGCAAGGGTTTCCTCGTCAATCAGCTTCAGATCGAGCAGGACCTGGCCAAGCCGCTTGTTGTTCGACTTGCCGGTCTTGATCGCATCGATCAGGGCCTCCTTCTTGACAAGCCCCGCCTTGTAGAGGATTTCCCCTAAGTGCCTGCGTTTCTTGGTCATACAAACCTCAATGTGCCGTATCTATTGATCCCCACTGATTATAGCATTTTCAAGCGGACGAGTCAACGGCCCAGTCCGCGACGCAGGAGGTCCAGCGCCGTCTGGGCGGCGCGCATCCGTACGAGGTGGCGTTCCCAAGGGAATTGCCCTCGCACAGCCTGTATCCGCCCTTCGAAGTCGACGGCAATACACACCAGACCAACGGGTTTTTCTTCTGTTCCGCCGTCCGGTCCGGCGATGCCGGTGATTCCGATAGCATAATCAGCCCCGGCCCGGAGACGCGCCCCCTGGGCCATCGCCTCAGCCACCGGCTCACTAACCGCCCCATGCCTCTCGATCAACTCCCCTGGAACCCCCAGTTCCTCAATCTTGGCCTGATTGCTGTAGGTCACCCACCCGTGGGTAAAATACCCGCTGGCCCCCGGGATATCCGTGATCAGCTTGGCGAGCAGACCGCCCGTGCAGGACTCGGCGACCGCCAGCGTCTTTCCCAGCCGCTGCAACTGCCGACCGACCACCTCGGCCAGAGTCTCTTCACCCACCCCGTAGACCAACGGCCCGAGAACCTCGCGCAGCGCCGCCTCCTGGGCTTGAGCCAATCTCTCGGCATCGGCGACCGTCGGCGATGTGGCAACGATTTCGAGCGTGATCACCCCCGTGTGCGCCGTACAATTGACCAGTGGATTGCGATTGCGGGCCATGGCCTCGCCGATCATCTCGGCGATCGTCGATTCCCCGGCCCCGAAGCACTTGAGCTTGCGTACCGCCAATGCCTGGCACCGCGCCATCGCTCGCAGCCTCGGAAGCACTGAGGCCGCCAGCATCCGCTCCATCTCCCGTGGGACCCCGGGAAGAGCGAAGAAGACCGTCCCATCCTTTTCCGCCAGAATCCCCGGCGCCGTGCCCCACTCGTTGGGCACGACCTGGGCCCCCCTGGGAATGCGGGCCTGGACGACATTCTTGCGGACCATCGGCACGCCGCGCCGCTGGAACCACTCCTTCATTCTGACAAGCAGGTCCTCTCGGAGTTCCAGCTCGACCCCAAGAAACTCAGCAAGACCCTCGCGGGTCAGGTCGTCGTCGGTCGGGCCCAGACCACCGGTGACAATCACGATGTCGGCCTCTTCGGCCGCCAGCCGCAGTGCCTGAACGATCGTCGATTGCAGGTCGGCCACCATGTGCGAACTGACCGTCGGAACCCCGATCGAACGCAGTTGCCGGGCGATGTAGGCGGCGTTCGTATCAACCGTGTGGCCGCTGAGAAGCTCGTTGCCCACACTGACGATACACGCATGCTTGACCTGACCGACCATTGAACCTCCAAAGCCCTCCCGGACACGACAGCCCCCGCCGCCGCCGACCTCTGCGACGCACAAACCACCCTCTGTCTCCGTCCCCCGACGCATATGCGCCGCGACGATCACATCTCGATCATCGCCTTGACGACGCCGTCCCTGTATGCGGCGACCAGTTCAAAAGCCTCCCGGACCCGGTCGAGCCCAAACCGATGCGTCACCATGAAATCCACGCCAACCGCTCCCGAAGCGACCAGATCCATCGCCTCATGGGTACACTTGTTCTGACGGCGCACGTTGACGATCGTTACCTCCTTGCGTCGGATTTTGTCGATCGACAGCGAAATACGGTCCTCTCGCGGGATGCCAATCAGCAGAAGCTTGCCGCCCGGCTTGAGCAGATCGACTGCCTGGTCGATCGTCTCCTGCTGGCCGGCACACTCATACACGATATCCATACCGAGCGGTTTGCGCTTGAGGATCGCCGCCACCACGTCTTCTTTGAGCGGATTGCCGACCCACGTGGCCCCGGCCCGCCGGGCAATCTCGACGCGTTCGTCGATCTTCTCAGTCATATAGCAGTCGCCAACACCTGCCGCCTTGGCGCTCACGAGGCAGCACAGCCCGATCGGCCCGGCTCCGAGCATCGCCACATCCGCCCCCCTGGCCGGATGCGACTGCTTGACCGCATAGACCGCAATTGCCAGCGGCTCGCAGAGCACCCCCTGCTCAATGGAGATCCTCCCGTCGGTCGGCAGACAGCACTCCTCGGGCATCACGATATATTCCGACAGGCACCCGTTGCCCTGCCCCGGCGTCCCGAGAAAGCGCAGGTGAGAACACGTATTCTCCCGGCCCGCCTTGCACTGCTCGCACGCATGACAGGACACCGCCGGCTCGACCACCACCTCCTGGCCCACTTTCAGGCCCTTCACGTCGGGCCCGACCTTGGCCACCGTCGCGGCGCACTCGTGGCCGACGATGTACGGGAACTGCACGACTTGCGAGCCGATCCGTCCCGTCTCAAAGTAGTGGACGTCCGAGCCGCAGACCCCCACCTTCTCGATTTTCAGCAGGACATCGGTCCCCTTCTCGATCTTCGGATCGGGAACTTCCCTGACCTCTATCTGGCGAACGCCCGTCAATACCGCTGCTCTCATTCTGTGCCTGGCTCCCGTCTGAACCGAATCGATCTGTCGATACGCTATACGTTGAATCGAAAGTTGATGATATCGCCGTCCTTGACGACGTATTCCTTGCCTTCCAGACGCATCTTTCCGGCCGCCTTGACCGCTTTCTCGTCACCCAGTTCCTTCAGGTCCGTGTAGGCCATCGTCTCGGCTCGAATGAACCCGCGCTTGATGTCGCTGTGAATCTTCCCGGCGGCATCGACGGCCACGGTCGCGTCCTTGATGGGCCAGGCCCGCACTTCGTCGGCACCGGCCGTCAGGAAGCTCACCAGCCCGAGTGCCGAATAGCACATCTGAACGAACTTCTCGGCCGCCGATTCGGCAATCCCCAGATCGGCCATAAAGGTCTTGCGGCTCTCGGCGTCCAACTGGGCCAGCTCGTGTTCGAGTTTGGCGCACATCGTCACCGCCGCGATCGGCCCGTCCACCGGGATCGCATCGCCCGCCTGGTTCTCGCCAACGTTGACGACGACCGCCATCGGCTTGAGCGTGAGGAACCCCAGCGACTTGACGATGGCCCGCTCCTCATCGGTGTGGATCACGGAACTGATCGGCTGCTCGGCCTCGATCGCCTCCTGAAGCCTCAATTGGAGGGCCAGCTCGGCCTTGTCCTGCGACTGCGTCTTGGTGGGCTTGTGAACCTGTTTCTCCAGCTTCTCGACCCGCGTGGTAACCAGCTCCAGGTCACTGAGAAGCAACTCGGTCTGCAACTCGGCCAGGTCTCGCTTCCAATCGACGCTGTTGCGGTATGCGGCGACGCTTGGATCGTCGAAGGCCCGCACGACCAGGACCAGCATATCCGCCGTGCGAATCTGCCCGATCAGCCGCCGAGCCGCCGCCCGCCCGTGCTCGTCGGTAAAACTGAAACCCGGAAGGTCCAGCACGTCGATTGTCGCCAGGGTCTTCTTCTTCGGTTTGTAGAGCGTTTCGAGCCAGTCCAGGCGACTGTCGGGAACCGGGACGATCGCCTCCTCAATCGCCGTGGCCCCCATCGGGGGGACCGCCTTGCCGCTGATGGCCGAAAAGATCGTACTCTTGCCGGACTGCATCAGCCCAAGCAATGCTGCCTTCATCTCATACTCCGGAACGGTCGCGAATCATGTCGTACACACTGCCCCCGGCGGCATCATAAGCCACCACCGCAGGGAAATCAACCACCTCCAGCCGACGAATCGCCTCAGTCCCCAGGTCCTCGTAGGCGACGATCTCAGCACCGACGATGTGCTTGCTCAACAGTGCCCCGGCGCCCCCGAGCGTCGCCAGATGCACCGCTCCATACTCTTTCAGCGCCTGTCGGACTTCGTCGCTGCGATAGCCTTTGCCCATCGTCGCACGCAGCCCGTGCGCGATCAGTTTCGGACTGAACGGGTCCATCCGCGACGACGTGGTCGGTCCGGCCGCACCGATCACCGCCCCCGGCCGCGCCGGCGTCGGGCCGACGAAGTAAATGACCGCCCCATTCAAATCGATCGGAAGCTCCTGCCCATCATCGAGCGCAGCACAAAGCCGTTTATGGGCCATGTCGCGAGCGGTATACACAACGCCGCAAAGGACCACCTCATCACCCGCTTTCAGCCGACGAACATCGTTGTCCGCCAGGGGCGCACGCAATTCGATCACTGAATCGGACCTCCCCGACTGACTCGGCATCGAGCCAGCCGGACCCAGACAATTGGATGAACGATATCGCAGGCCGCGAGTGTACCACATCGCCTCACTGTTGCGAACGCAAAAAACCGAATGGATTTGTTGAGAAAGCCCGGAAAATCCATATCGAATCGGATCGGCGAGGGGTATAATTCAAAGCGCTATGCCAAAGTACCCGATATTTCTGGATCTGACCGATCGACGCGTCGTGCTCGTCGGCGGAGGTGCTGTGGCCGTGCGGAAGGCCGGCGTCCTGCTCGACGCCGGGGCGCGTCTGGTCGTCGTAGCCGATCATGCCAGCGACATACTGACCGGACTGTGCACCGAGCGCGGGGCACAACTGATCCGCGCCAAGTACGCCAAGGAGTACATCGCCGAGGCGGTGCTCGCAATCGCCGCAACCAACGACGAGAAGGTCAACCGGCAGGTCTACAGCGACTGTCAGGAGTTGGGCATCCTCTGCAACGTCGTGGACGATCCGCCGTTGTGCGATTTCTTCGTTCCGGCCGTTGTCCGGCGCGGCGACCTGCAGATCGCCATCGGCACCGACGGCTATTGCCCCGCCTATGCCGGCCACCTCCGAGAGAAGCTCGAAGCGATCTTCACCGAGCAGCACGGCCTGTTCCTGGCCGAACTCGAATGGGCCCGGAAGCAGATCATCGAGGCCATCGAAGACCCCGCCGACCGCAAGGTCCTGCTCGGCGAACTTGTCGACGACGAATCGTTCGATTATTTCACCGCCAATGGATCAGACGCCTGGCGCAAGAAGACACAGGCATGCATCGAGTCACACCAGACGAAAGACTGACGGCCCTCGATATGTCTGGTCGCCACATGTCCGATTTCGACCCAGCGACGTTCCCCACGATTGCCCGGCGTACACAACCATGCCTGCCGGAATCGAACTGTTAGCCCCCGCTCGGGACGCCGCGGTCGCGATCGCAGCGATTCGCTGTGGGGCCGACGCCGTCTACGTCGGCGCGCCGCAGTTCAGCGCCCGTGAGGCGGCCGGCAACACAATCTCGGCGATCCAGCGGATCATCGATTTCGCCCACCCGTATTACGTCCGGGTCTATGTGGCCCTGAACACACTGCTGCGCGACGACGAGCTGTCGCAGGCAGAAAAGATGATCGGCCAACTCCATCGCATCGGCATCGACGGACTGATCGTCCAAGACGTCGGTCTGCTCGAACTGGATCTGCCGCCCGTTCCGCTGATCGCCAGCACGCAGATGCACAACGCCACAGCCGAGAAGGTCCGGTTCCTCGAAGCGGTCGGCTTTTCGCGCGTGATCCTGGCCCGCGAGCTGACGCTCGGGCAAATTCGCGAAATCCGCCGACAGACCACGATCAAGCTGGAATGCTTCATTCACGGCGCGCTATGCGTGGGGGTCAGCGGCCAGTGCTGCATGAGCTGCGCCATCGGCGGGCGCAGCGGCAATCGCGGCCAATGCGCCCAGCCTTGCCGCCGACGCTACAGCCTCAGGGACCGACACGGCAAGACCCTTGCCGAGGACCGCCATCTTCTGTCGTTGAAGGACCTGAATCTGGCCGATCATCTGGCGGCATTGATCGACGCCGGGATCACATCGTTCAAGATCGAGGGCCGGCTCAAAGACGCCCCGTACGTCGCCAACACCGTCGGCTTCTACCGCCGCAGGTTCGACGCCCTTCTCGCCGAGAAAGGCCTCCGCCGAACCAGCTCAGGCCCGTCCGAACTGGCTTTCGAACCCGATCCCGCCAGGACGTTCAATCGCGGGTTCACCGACTACGGTCTGGCCGGACGCCATTCGCATCTCGCATCGATGGACAGTCCGAAATCAATGGGCGAATTCGTCGGAACAGTAGCCGGCGTCGCAGAATCCTGCTTCCTTCTCGACAGTGATCACGACCTGCACAACGGCGATGGGATCTGCTTCTTCGACGGGCAACGGCAGTTGGCCGGGACCCTCGTCAACCGCGTCGAGGGCCGCAGGGTGTACCCGCAAAAGATGCACGGCATCCGCACCGGACAGAAGATCCATCGCAACTACGATCGCCTCTTCTGTGCCAAGCTGACGGACAAGGCCGCCGAGCGACGCATTGAACTGACGATGCGCCTGCACGAGACGGAGGAGGGGCTGCTGTTGTCGGGCCGCGACGAGGACGGCAACGAGGCAACCGTCGCCATCGTGGCCGCCACCCAGCGGGCCCGGAACGAAGAGACCGCCCGCAAGACAATCGCCACACAACTGACAAAGCTCGGCAACACGCCGTTCGTCTGTCGCAATCTGCGGACAGAAACGAAACAGGTGTATTTCGTCGCCGTTTCGCAGTTGAATGCCGCCAGACGCGAACTCATCGAGCGGCTGATGGAGGTGCGAGAGGCCAATCGCCCCCGTGCCACCGGCACGGTCCACAAGAACTCGGTTGCTTATCGCGAGAAACACCTGTCGTATCTGGGCAACGTCCTGAACCGCAAGGCGGAGGCGTTCTATCGTCGTCACGGTGTCGAGACAATCGAGCCGGCGGCCGAGTCCGGCCTGGACCTGTCCGACCGGCTCGTCATGACCACCAAGTACTGCCTGCGCCGGGAACTGGGCTTGTGCGCCGGAGGGCAACCACGCGGCCCCGCCGAGCCGTTGATCCTGGAGGACGAGGACGGCCGCCAATTCTCAGTCCGCTTCGTCTGCGGCCCCTGCGGCATGGAGATTTTTGCCCCCTCAGTCGCACGACGGCGGCGGATTCTGGAGAAGACTTGAAGTCGGACCGCCTTTGGCGGTAAGCTGGAATCCTGCGTCGGGCGGCTCGGCCCCGTCCGCTTCTCGACGAGGACAACACTACAGAACGAAAGGGACAAGCCCATGAGCGACGACAAGAGCACGACACTGACGCGGCGCCGGTTCTTGGCACGCGGAGCGATGGCGGCCGGCGCCGTGGCGTTGCCTTGGTATGTCCCTGCCCCCGCCCTCGGCCGCGGCGGGGCCGTGGCGCCCAGCGAACGCATTGTCATGGGCGGCATCGGCCTCGGTGGGCGCGGCTCCTACGATCTGAGCTATCTGCTGACCCAGGCGGACGTGCAGTGGGTCGCCGTCTGCGATGTCGTCAAGGGCCGGCGCGACACAGCCAAGAACGCGGTGGACACCAAGTACGGCAACAAGGACTGCGCCACCTATGGCGATATGCGGCAGTTCCTCGCCGAGCGGACCGACGTGGATGCCGTCCTGATCGCCACCGGCGACCGCTGGCACGCACTGGCTTCGGTCATGGCGATGCGGGCGGGCAAGGATGTCTATTGCGAAAAGCCCGCGTGCCTGACGATGGCCGAGGGCCGCGTCGTCGCCGAGACGGCCGCCCGCTACGGCCGCGTCTACCAGACCGGCGCCCAGCGGCTCAGTGAGCCGCACCACGTCTTCGCCATCGAAATGGCCCGCACCGGCCGACTCGGTCCGATTCACACCGTCTACGCCGACTGCCGCTGGCGCGACGGGCTGCGCCACGACTGGCTGCCCGCCCAGCCTGAACCACCCAAGGACGAGCTGGACTGGGACCTCTGGCTCGGACCGTGTCCCTGGCGGCCGTACAACGCCGGCTACGTCACCGGCGGCGGCTGGTATCACTTCTACGACTTCGCCACCGACGTTGCCATGTGGGGCGCGCACACGGTCGCCCAGGCCCTGGCCGGACTCGATGTGACTAAGATCACCTCCATCGAGTTCGAGTACAGCGGACCCGATGCCACGATGGTGACGCGCCTGTCCAACGGCGTCAGGCTCGTCCTGTTCCGCGTCGCCGGCTCGGTCTGGGACCCGTGCGAGTACTGGCACGGCGCCTGCGGCGAGCGATTCGACGGCCCCGACGGATGGGCCGGCGCCGCCGACGGCTACTCGGCGCCCGACGTCTCGGCGCCGCACCTGCTGCGCGATTACCAAAAAATCCTCGCCGACTACGCCGCCCGCACCCAGCGTCCGCTGGACCATGTGCGTGACTGGCTCGACTGCATCCGCTCGCGCCGGACCCCTGTGGCCGGCCCGGAGGTCATGGTCCGGTCCATGAACATCTGCCTGGCCGCCGACGCCTGTGAACGATTGCAGCGGAATCTCACGTTCGACCTGACCAGAGCCGAATTCGTCGCCGACCCCGAAGCCAACCGTATGCGCAGCCGCGCCATGCGCATCCCCTACACCGTCTGACGCCACCACACAGGTGCAAGCGGCGATAGCGTGCCCACTGTGGCAGGCCGAGAGCTCAGGGGAAGGCGCCCGCCCATTGACGAATCGTCAATCCCGAACGAGAAGGCAACTGCTATGCTCTGAGACCGAGGAGAATCAGAAGACCCATGGCGATTTCGGCAACGGCGAAGATCCTCAGATGCAGAATCGGCCGTGAAAGCACCCAGGCGGTGATCTTCTCCGTGGCCTTCGAATTGAGCAGAAGCAGACCCTTGAGAATGGCGGCCACGCCGATAAGCACAAGCACTTTGGGCAGCAGGCCCGGCTGTTTCCATCCGACAGAGACCAGAAGGGCCCCGAAGAAGAGTGCTGCGGCAAAAAACCAGCGACGAAGCCTCCAGACGGCCTTGCGACGAAGCCTCTTGCGGAGAGCCTCCGGATAGAGCAGAAAGAGAACGCCAAGAAGAATGAAGATGCTGCCGACAATATGGGAAAACATGACCGACGCCCTCTGAACGGGCAACACATCCCAGGAACCGTATCGCGGACAGTCTTGAGGATTGCACATTTGCTGTGGACTGTCAATGACCACGTCACGCCGCTCGGCCAACCCACAGGTCGCATCACATCCCAGCACCAAGCCTTGGACCTTCCGTATGTCCTCAATTTTTTCGTGGACAATCGTGGACGATTTCATACAATGGAAGTGTTGGGCGATGGGAAGCGCTCGACCGATGCGAGAGGGATTTCTGCGAAGCGTTCCGCCGAATGGCTGGCGGCACCGCGAGACGATGCTCCGGCCGGGATGCTCCATAGGACGTAAGCGGCACGCACAGGGGAACTGCGCGTGCGCGAGACCGGTTTGTCAACGCAAAGTGAGGAGGGACAACCCATGAGACAGACGATCGTGATTTGCGCCGTGGTGCTGGGCGCTCCATCGTGGCTGGGCGCCGAAGAATTTCAGATCAACGGGCGAACGAGCGGAGCGCAGGCCAATGCGGCGGTCGCCGCCGACGCCGACGGCCGCATCGCCGTCATCTGGAGCAGCTACTTCAGCAGTTCGGGCCGCTCCAACGACATCCTCGTCCGACGCATCGACACAACGGGCCGATCCTTCGACGCCGACGAGGTCCAGGTCAACACGGTGTGGAAGGGCAACCAGACCGAGCCGGCGGCCGCCACCAATGGCACTGGCATGCTTCTTGCGGCCTGGCACGGACCGGGACTCGATGCCGAGGGCATCTTCGCCCGCCTGTTCCATCAACTCGGAGCCGCGATGACGGATGAGTTCCCGGTCAATGCGACGATTGAAGGCCAGCAACTCTATCCGAGTGTGGCCGGCGGTGAAGCCGGAACGTTCGTCGTCGTCTGGGAGAGCCGGCAGGCAGATGCGATCGGCAAGATCAGTACGATCCGGGGTCAGTTGTTCGACGGGCACGCCACGCCGCTGGGCTCGGAGATCTGCATCGATGCACAAACACATGACGCCCGTTATCCGAGCGTCGCGATGGACGCCGCAGGCGGATTCGTCGTGACCTGGCTGCAAGCCCAGACCATGAACGCGGTGATGGCCCGGCGCTTCGACGCGAATGGCGTGCCGCTGGGCGAGCCGTTCCAGGTCAACGAAATTGCCTTTGGCTCGATCACGCAACCGGCGGTAGCAATGAGCCCCTCGGGCGACTTCGTCATCGTCTGGGACGGCGATCCGAACCGGGCCGGAGACGACGACATCCATGGGCGACGCTTCGATCCGAACGGCATGCCGCGGACAGGGCAATTCACCGTCAACTCGCTGTGCGAAGGGACCCAGCAGTATCCGCGCGTCGCGATCGACGATGTGAATGCGTTCGTCGTTGTCTGGCAGCACGACCACGGTGATCCGAATCTCGCGACCGACGTCTGGGCCCGCCGGTTCGACGCAGCAGGCTCGCCTGTGGGCGAGCAGTTCCAGCTCAACAGCTATGTCACCGGCAAGCAGCAGTCGCCCGACGTCGCCATCGCAGCGGGTGAATTCCTTGTCACCGTCTGGCAAAGCGATGGTCAGGATGGCTCGGGCTACGGCGTCTTCGCTCGGATCGAGCCCTGGACAATCGCCGACCCTGACCCGGTCGAGACGCCGCATGTCGAATGACAGATGCAGTATGTCCGACAGCTTCGAGTAGAATCGGCGACGGCGCGTCCGCGCGAACTGGCTGGAGGATTCTGCCTTGAACGAGGGTTCGAGGCCGACCATCACGGCACCGCTGCCTCGTTGGTCGGCGGCATTGGCGGGACGAATGGGCGACCCGGGTCCTTCGTACAGACGACGCGGAAGCCGACGCGGCCGACGGCATAATTGCATCGGTAGTACATGCGATACGTGGGCGTGACGCGATCGGCCGGCTCGCACCAGGCGCCGCCGCGCAGGGCCTTGGCGTTGCCCTTGGGTCCACGGAACAGCAGCGAGGCGCTCTGCCAATAGGCTGAGCCCTTCGTTGTCATGTTGAGCGGCTTGTGCGTCCGGGCGATCCGCTGCCACTCCTCGACCGCATCGGGGTAGTCCAGAGGCATCGGCCCGTCCAGGCACCATTCCCAGACGTTGCCCAGCATGTCGTGCAGTCCCAGGCCGTTGGCCTGCTTCGTGCCGACGGGCCGAATCTGCGTACGTCCGTCCCGATGATTCTCGCTTTCGACAAACCAGGCCAGTTGTCCAATCTGGCTCGGGGCGATGGTACGCTGCGTCCCTCGCGCGGTGCAGGCATACTCCCACTCCACCTGGGTCGGCAGCCGGAAGTCGATGCCCGTCTTCTCGCTCAGCCACAGGCAATAGGCGCAGGCATCGAGCCAGCAGACCTCGATCGCGGGATAGTCATCCAGCAGATGTTCGGGCGCTTCGGTGTCCTGAGCGGAGCCTTCCGGCTGCGTCGCTTTCCAGATCCCCCACCGTTCCCAATCGTGAACCGGACTGGCGATCCCCTTGCTGAAGCGCGCTTCGTAGTAGCCGGTCTCCTCGCAGAACGGATCGAACTGCCCGAATGTCACTTCGGTCTTGCCGATCCAGAAGTCACGCAGCACATACTCGCGAGACGACACGCTTTTGTGTGAATCGCCTCCGGTCTCGAACGCCCCGCCGCGAACGAACACCATCTCCGGCACCGGTACGGCGCGCGCACGGGCCCACAGCCCCGCCCCACCGATCTGCGACACCGCCGCGAACAACAGAATCTTGCTTGCACATGCCTTCCACATAGCAGCCTCCCTTCACATGCCAGGCTTCTCGAAGCCGACTACGCCAAGGCCGGTCCGTCATCGATCGCACGGGGCCAGGTGGCAGCGATGACGCCGTAGACGATCAGCATCTGCCCGATGCCATAGGTGATCCAGCACAGGTCACCGAGGCCGCGCCAGTTGTCCTGGAAGAGGCGGACCGCCAGAAAACCGTCGCTGATCAGAAAGAGCAGGCCCCCGATCCCCACGGGCAGGAATCGCCGGTCGAAGCAGGCAACAGCCCCCATCACCGCTGCGGCTGTCGCGAGGAAGATTGTGTACACCGCCGTCGGCAGGTGCATGCCGGGCAGTGCGTCCGAGGGGCGCACCAGCATCACCCAAAGGGCCAGGCCGGCGAGATTGTAGAGCACCACGGCGCTCGCCAGCACTCTCATCCAGCCGGGCCGGCCGGTGAGCTGCAGGCGGCCCGCCAGTATCAGCAAGCCCGCGACATAGCAGACGTGTCCCAGGGCAAATAGAGGAACGATCATCGTCAGAGGCTCTGTGAAGCGCAAGACCCGCCACGCCCCATAGAGATCGGCCAGCATGCCCAGAGTGATCCCGCAGGCGATCAGGGCACATGCTGCACCCAGCCGGTCGCGCCGCTGCCAGAACCAGTGGATCCATGCGGCGCACACCAGCACCGCCGACGACATCCACCAGAACCGGCTCCAGCCGCCCTGCCCCGTGACCGCCGCCGCCACGAACGTCCCGGGCAGCAGCCCCAGCCATGCCAGCCACAGCACCGAAATCACCACGCATCGCAACGATTGTCTCATCTCGCGTACCCTACCATAAATCCGTCTGCATCGGAACCCAAAAGGCAGCGTATGCGCCCCACACCACGCCACACGGGCTTATCAGAATCGCCGTGCCGTGCACACCTGTCCAACTCACCTTCGCCATGGAACAGACAACGGCATCACTCGGCTCAATGCGTGCCTCGACTTCCAGGGCCCACGTGGCGTCGATGCTCTTGCGGGCCGAGTGTCTGCCCGCCTTCTCCGCCAGCGACAGGGATCTCCCGCGAAGTGAGAGAAATGCGCTTCCTCATCGCACATTCCAAAGCCTGTGAGCCCACACAGGCGATCAACCAGGAGCCCCCAGGCACAAAGGGCCGACGCAACGCCATTGCACTGATACGTTTGTACCTACCCGCAAGATATGCGAGACAATTTTCTTGTTGCCTTGCCCTGCCCTTCACCGATAATGATCTCAACGAGCACCGGCCCCAGAAGCGATCCGGCGTGCGTCGAGGATGAGACGATGTACAGCCCCCCCCATCCTCCACCAGCTCGCCGCCAGCGCGTCGGTGCCGAACGGCGATGAGAGGATCAAGAGCTATGCGAATCCACAAGCGAGAGAAGATCCATGGATGGAGTGGACGTTCCGTCGGACTGCAAATCGCCACGGTGTATTGGGGGGATCCGAACAAGACCAATCCTTCTTTTGACAACGACAACAGGGAGGACGCGAGAATGAAGAGGGCCTTCACACTCATCGAGCTGCTCGTGGTCATTGCGATCATCGCCGTGCTGATTGCCTTGAGCCTGCCGGTTACAAGGCTGGTGCGCGAGCTGGGCCACGAGACGGTATGCCGGTCAAACCTGCATCAGATGACCGTGATGCTCAAGACCTACTGCAACGACCACGACGACCTGTTTCCCCATCCCACCTACATCTACCATTCCAGAGAATCCTTCAGGTCCCACGATCCCGCGGCGCCGTCGCGGGTATCGTATGGTGCGAGGTATCCCTGGACCTGCCGCTGGCATGATGCGGGAATCGGCCCGGCCAGCCGACTGTTGCGGGATCGCAAGGAACTTCAGGGCGCGCTCATACCCTATCTGGGAAACCCCAAGGTTCTTCTCTGCAAAACGGGCGTGCGCGCCTATCTGGAACGAGGCTGCAACAACCAGGATCCGAACAAACCGAGGAGGCCTCAGCCTCCTCTGGTGATTCCGGGCTGGGGGCTGGGTGGGGGTGGGGGGCGTCGCAGAGGCACGCCTGCATACGACCCGAACGAGTTCCCCGCGGTGGTCCCCCAGTACTGCTATACGATGAACGGAAACCTGCACCGGACCCTTCTGACCGGAACTCTCGCCGGGGCAGGCAATGCTATGGATACCAGGACCGTTCGAATCACAACGATCCGCCGCCAGACACAGGTCACGCGCAGTCCCGCCGAGGTGTTTGCCTTCGGCGAGGAGAATTCCTGGACGATCAACACAGAATCGCGATGGCCCGCGTCGTACAATCTCAGCGGTCCCTGGGGAGGCACGCAGAATGGGACCATGAACGATCCCACCGAGCCCGTGGACACCTCCTTGCCCACGTTCAGGGTCACCGGCGCCATTACGATCGGGTCTCTGGACATCGGGCCGTCGTATACCACCTTTGACACTGACCCGGAACGTCCCTATGCGTCGAGAATGCCGTCGACGGACGTCGGGGACGCCTTTGCAACCTACCACCGTCCGCACGGGGGCGATCTGAACACGGGCCACTCCTATGTCGCCATGTTGGACGGCCATGTCCGAAAGGTCATGGTGTCGGACCAGCTCCGCAAGAGCCGGCGCACGGAGGGTCTGCCCCAAAGCTCTCTCGGTCCCGGCGGCAATCTGTATCTCGCCTGGCCGCTCGAGGTTCCGCCCCTCGGCGGCTGGGAAAACCAGTGAGAAAAGAGCACAAAGGGGCGGAGACGGAGGCTTAAACGCCAGGGGCTTCCGCCATGCACTGCGCAGGAACCAATCAACACCAGCGCCGTTGCGCGATCAGCAGGCGGAACGCGTTACAGGGGCCGTGCATCCGGTTTGACTTCGCGCGGACAACCTCAGGAGTAGCCAACCCGGCTTGTGGGCACGGTTATGATGGCTGCGAGCGGGCACCGTCAGTACAATAGGGTTCGTGCTCGCACAGATATGGGCGATGTATGACGCACTGCAAACGCTGTGACATTGGAGCCGGAGACGATGATAGACGGACGGATGAGAAGGCAGATTCAGATTCTACTGACGGCACTGCTCGTTGTGTTGGCGGGTGGTTCGAGCATGCAGGCGTGGCAGACGGCGGTGTCAATTGAGGGCGACCGATTCCTGATCGATGGGCGGCCGACGTACGAAGGGCGGGCGCCGAAGGCGTTGGGCCGGCTGATGAACGCGCGGATGGTCAACGCAACGTTTGACGACGAGAACCCGGCAACGCGGCCGGAAGGGCTCGACCCCGAGGTGAACGCGGCGCGGTTCATCACGGCGATGGACGAGTACAGGGCCCAAGGGATTCTTGCCTTCACGCTGAACCTGCAAGGCGGGTATCCGGGCTACGAGGGCGCGATCAACTCAGCATTCGAGCCGGATGGGAGCCTCAAGCCGGCCTATATCCGGCGAGTCGCCCGTGTGATCGAGGCGGCCGATGCCAAGGGTATGGTCATTATCCTGGGCCTGTTCTATCAGCGGCAGGATCAGATTCTGACCGATGAAGACGCGGTCCGCGCCGCGACGCGCAACGCCGCCGAATGGATCGCGCAGAAGGGCTACACCAACGTGGTCATCGAGATCGCCAACGAGTATCGCCACGGCGGATTCGACCATCCACTCCTCAAGAGCGATGCGGGCCAGATCGAGCTGATAGAACTGGCCCGCTCGGTGCATCCGAAGCTTCTGGTCTCGACCAGCGGCATGGGCAACGCCAGGTTCGCCCCGATGTTGTGCGAGGCGGCCGACTTCATCCTTCTGCATGGCAACGGCACCGAGCCGGAAGACTACGCCGAGCGGATCGCAGAAGTCGCGCACTATGGCAAGCCGACGGTCTTCAACGAGGACTGGTGCTTCAGCGACGACAGTCGTGGCGTAGCCGATGCGCCGGCCAAGGCGACGGCGGCGTTCGAGCACGGCGCCTCCTGGGGGATCATGAACCAGATCCGCAATCAGCAGTGGCCATTCATCTTCGGCATCGGCAAATCCGATGAGGGGCAGAACGCCAAAGAGGACTTCGCCGCCTACAAAACGCTCCGCACGCTGGTCGGCATGCCCTGATCGGTGCGGACCTGTCTACCGCGTCTCAGCCAGCCAGTTGCCGGCCAGGATGGCGAGGTCGGCAAGATCGACGCGGCAGTCGTTGTTCAGGTCGCCGGGGATCGGCTCGGCGGCCGAGACCATCCGCAACAGTGTCCCCCCGACCAGATCGAGCATGTACAGCTCGCCGTCGGGGCCCTCGCCGAACGAAGAGAGAAACCCGACGTTGGCCAGGCCCGGATTCAGCGCGGCGGTGCGTTCGGCGAATTCCGTCAGGGTCGCGCCGTCGTAGCGGAAGGACCAGATGCGGGCCGAGCCGTAGTCGCCGAAGAAGTAGGTCCCCTGCAGGCCGCCGAGCTTGTGGCCTCGATAGACGTAGCCGCCGGTGACGGAGACGCCGACGGCGTGCGTGTATTCGTAGATCGGGGGCACAAGCGAGGGGTCGTCGCAGGGCGGGTTGCCGCCGGCGCGGCTGTCGTCGCTGCACCGCGTCCCTTCCATGATGCGCCAGCCGTAGTCCTCGCCCCCGCTGCTGGAGGCGGGCTGAAAGTTGATCTCTTCGATCTGGTTCTGGCCGACGTCGGCGATGTAGAGGTCGCCGGTAAGGCGGTCGAAGCTGCACCGCCAGGCATTGCGCAGGCCGTAGGCCCAGATCTCGGGGCGCGCGCCGGGGACGCCGACGAAGGGGTTGTCCGGCGGAATCCCATATTGGCCCGTCGGGCCGTCGATGGCGCGCACGTCGATGCGAAGCAACTTGCCCAGGAGCGTGTCGAGGTTCTGGGCGCGGTTGCCCGGATCGAACCCGCTGCCGCCGTCGCCCGTGCTGATGTAGAGGTAGCCGTCGGGTCCGAACGCGATCCACCCGCCGTTGTGGTTGGAGAACGGCTGGGCGATGGACAGCAGCACGACGCCGCTGTCCGGATCGGCAACGTCCCAACTGGTCCGAGAGACGCGGTAGCGTCGAATCTCGGTCGCGCCGCCGGCGACGGTGACGTTGACGTAGAACAGACCGTTGTTGGCGTGCAGCGGATCGAAGGCCAGGCCCACCAGGCCCTGTTCGTTGCCGCTCGCCAGGCCGCCCAGGCTCAGAAAGGGCGCCGCGAGCATCGAGCCGGTGTTCAGATCGACGATCCGAATGCGTCCGGTGTGCTGCTCGATGACGAAGAGGCGGTTGGTGCCGTCGTCGGGCCAGGCGACGCCGACCGGGCGGTTCAGGCCGGAGGCCACCATCTCCAGTGCCAGCGGACACACCGCCCAAACGGCAGCCGGCGGCAGCAAGATGGCCAAGGACAGGACCACAACGAGTCGCTTCATCGCACGAATCCTCCCAAGAGCAAGTTCAGCCCGCACCCGGGCATCCTGTCGGTAGCTGCCCTACCGCTACGCCTGGGGCCTCGCCGAGTTCATTCGCTCCCGAATTCCCGCCGGACAAGCGACGCAAGTCCGCCTTGGACGCGCGCCAAGGCGATATGATGGCTTCACGGATGCGAGGCGAGCCTGTATCATGCCGCGGGTCGTGGCCGGCAACGGTTCGTGAATCATCGCGGCGGCCAATGGCACGGCGCCAAGGACATGGGGAGCAGCTATGAACGGATCGGAATCATTGGGCGACGAGTCGGCGTCAAGGCCGCCACGGCGGCCCCGCTATTGCGGTACGCACCCGCGGGACTTTCGCGACAAGTACAAGGAACGCGACCTCCAGGCCCATCCCGAGATCGCAGCGCACCTCCGCGCCAAGGGCAAGACCCCCGCGGGCAGCCACGTGCCGGTGATGACCGAGCAGGTTCTCGCCCACCTGCATCCGTCACCGGGCGAGATCGTCATCGACTGCACGGTCGGCGGCGGCGGTCACGCGATGGAATTCGCCCGGCGAATCGCACCGGGCGGTCGGCTGATTGCCCTGGACGTCGACGGTGTGGAACTGGAGCGAACGCGCGTGCGTCTGGGCCAGACGCCGGCGCCGGTGAGCTTCCATCGCGGTAACTTCGCGGGTGTGGGCAACGTGCTTGCAAAAGAGGGGCTCGACGGCTGCGACGTCCTGTTTGCCGACCTTGGCGTCTCGAGCATGCAGATCGACGACCCCGATCGCGGCATGAGCTACAAACACGACGGCCCGCTCGATCTGCGGATGGACAACCGTCTCAAGCGGACCGGCGCCGACCTGATCCAATCGGTGGACGAAGACGCGCTGGCGCAAGCCCTGCGCGACATGGCGGACGAGCCGGACGCCGAGGCGATCGCCCGTGCCATCGTCAGACGGCGGAGCGAAGGACCAGTGACGCAGACATTGCAGTTGGTCGAGCTGGTTCTGGCCGCCAAGGGTCTGACCGCTGAGACCTGGAAGAAGCAGAGGGCCTCACGGCCCAACCTGCTGCACCCGGCTGCTCGCACCTTCCAGACGCTCCGCATCCTGGTCAACGACGAGATGGGCTGCCTGAAGAAGCTGCTGGCCCTGGCCCCCTACTGCCTGCGTCCGGGCGGCCGGATCGGCATCATCAGTTTCCACAGCGGCGAGGACCGCCTTGTGAAGCAGTCGTTTCGCGAAGGTCTGCACAGCGGGCTGTATCACGCGGCTTGCGAAGACGTGATCGTCCCCCGGCCGGACGAAGTGGCCTCGAACCCCCGCAGTTCCTCCGCCAAATTCCGCTGGGCCGCCCGATAGACCCCGGCCCCATCGTCGCGTTCTTGGCATGTGTGTGAGGACTTCCCGGCATGGGGATGGTCGTTCGTAGTGGCGTCGTCAGACGCTATCCTCATCGTGTGTATGCCCTGACGGGCACACTACGAACTGTTTGCCACCCTCGGCTCTCTGTACCCGAAAGAGCCCTGCCCGGAAACCCGCTTAGACACTTGACGACGCAAGAGCGGTCGATTGGGGTTGTCAGGCGGGACGGATCGTGGTATGTACGAGCGTTCGGAGCAACGAGCGCGTTGTGATCGGTCGATAAGGAGATGATGATGCCGTTGATTCAGCTTGCGACCTCGTGTGATTTGTCCGATCCGAACAAGAAGGACTCCATCGCCAAGGGCCTGTCGCGTCTGGCGGCCGAAGGGACGGGCAAGCCGGAGCAATACGTCATGGCGTGCGTTCAGGACAAGGCGGCGATGACGATGGCGGGCGAGAGCGGCCCTTGCGCTCTGGTGGCCGTCAAGGGGATCGGGGGACTGAACCCGTCGGTCAATCAGGGCCTCACCAGCCGAATCTGCCAGATGCTCCACGAGGAACTGGCGATCCCGACGGACCGCATCTACGTGACATTCGAGGAACTGGCCGCCACCGCCTGGGGCTGGGACCGTCACACCTTCGGGTAAGACTATGCGTTCTTGACGGCGACGGCTTTGAAGAAGGTGTAGCAGAAGACGCCGTCGGGCTCGGTCGTGCGATAGAGGTCGCGAACGCCTTCATCGAAATCCGACGGATCCATGAGGCCTGCCTCCAGCGCCGCCGCTCGCACGCCCTCGACCATCGCGGTAAACGTCTTGTGGGTGAAGCCATCGACAAGTTCGGGCCGGCTCGCATCAACGTACACCATCCGCGGCGAAACCCGGACAGCATCGAAGCCCGCCTCGGTGAGCAGCGGGAACAACTGACGGCCGATGTTCGCGTTGCCCCCCGCCTGTCTCTGCAGCTCGACCTGGCAGCGGATTGCGGCGTGGGCCTTGGCGCTTTCGGGATGGAAATACGTCGAGCCGTGGTCGCCTTCGATCGCGGTCATCGAGCCGCCGACCTTGAGCAGTTTCTTCAGTTCCGCCAGGGCGCGAACGGGCTCGGCGAGGTGTTCGAGGACGAAGCAGACGAAGACATGGTCGAAGGACTCGGGCGCGAACGGCAGGTCGAAGATATCGCCCTGGCGGAACGTGACGTTCGTCAGGCCGGCCGCCGCCACCGCCGCTTGGGCCTGGACAATAGAATGCTCGGAGATATCGATAGAGGTGATTTGCGCGTCGGGGCTGTTTCGCGCCAGGGTCACGGTCTGGGCGCCGACGCCGCAGCCGGCTTCGAGGACGGTGGTCCCGGCGGCGTAGGCGGTGTCACCATGCAGCAGTTGCACCAGCGCCGAGGCCTGGTCCTGCAATCGCGTGTTCTCGCGTGGATCGTATCCGTGTACGTACTTTCGTGCCATCGATTCGCTTCCTTCAAGAGCCAAGTTGTTCGGCTGCACGCGCGTAGACCTCGTCGAGCGTGATGTGGTCAATCGCATGGGCAGGGTCGGTGCTGCGAACGGCCATGCCACGAGCTTCGACGTCGCGGCCGACGACGCATTCAGGCCGGCGATAGGGACCGACGCGGAGCGGGTTGGACCAACTGAACATCATCACGAGCGGCCGGCCGAGGGCGGCGGCGATATGGCCGGGCCCCGTGTCGTTTGCGACGACGAGCCGGGCGGACCGGAGCACCTCGACCAGTTGGGGCAGTGAGGTCCCACCGGCCAGGTTCACGATCCGGCAGGCGGCACGGGTCTGGACCCGTTCGACCATGACGCGCTCGGCCTGGCTTCCGATGGCGACAACGGCCAGACCGTGGTCCGACGCCAGCCGGTCGGCCAGGGAGGCGAACCGTTCGGCGGGCCAGCACTTGCTGACCTGGGCCGAGCCGGGGATCAAGACGGCATACTGCAGCGGCGTTACGTCGTTCTGTGCCAGCAGCGCGGCCGCCGAGGCGACCGCATCGGGCTTCTGGGGCAGGACGAACTCGACGCCAAGATCGCGGCCGCCCATCGCTTCGATGAGCTTCATGTAGTAGTCGATCACATGGACCCACTCGATGCGTCGCGGCACGGTCGTGGTGTAGAAATGATGGGCGAACTCGCGGCCCCAGACCGGCCCGAAACGCTGCGGGCAGCCGGACAGCCATGCCAGCGAAGCCGTGCGAAGCAGGCCCTGGAGGTCGAGCACCGCGTCGAAGCGGCGCTGACGCAGGTCCGCGATCAGTCCGACGAGGGCCTTCATCGCGCCGGGATGGTACCAAGCCTTGCCCAGCGTCTTGCGGTCGAAATGAACGATCTCGTCGAGGTGAGGGTGGCCTTCGATCAGCGGCGCAAACGCCGGACGCACCAGCCAGGTGATCCGCGCGGCCCCGAAGCTGCGCCGCAGCGCCGACAGCGCCGGCAGCGCCATCACGATGTCACCCAGCGAACTGGGCTTGATCAGGAGAATGTTCTTCCATCCATCGGACATAAGCTGCGGATTGTACGCCGGAGCCGGCCCTTCGGCAACCGCGATCCGGCATCGGCGGTTGAAATGTCGTTGCGAGGCGATAGAATGGCGGCCGATGCGCAGAGGCGCGTCGAAGCGGGCGATAGAGAGAGCATCATATGGCGAAGAAGGGCAAGTACGTATACGAGTGGCCTCGGCCGATGGTAACAGTCGATGCGGCGGTATTTCGCCTGTCGGGCGGCAAGGCCCGGCTGCTGCTGGTCGAGCGAAAGAAGGATCCATATAAAGGCCAATGGGCCGTGCCCGGCGGGTTCATCGAGATGGATGAGGAATTGGAGGACGCCGTGGCCCGCGAACTCGAAGAGGAGACGGGGCTGACGGGGGTGGCGCTGGAGCAGTTGCGGGCATTCGGCACCGTCGGGCGCGACCCGCGCGGCCGGCAGATCACGGTGGTCTTCACAGGGATCGTCGAGGGGCCCGCCCGCCTCTGCGCCGGCGACGATGCCGCCAAGGCACGATGGTTCGACATCGATCGCCTGCCTGCCGATTTGGCCTTTGACCACGACCGGATCGCTCGCGTCGCCATCCGGCGGCTCAAGCGCACGAAGGCCTACCGGCGTTTCGCAGTGGCGCAGCGACGCGACTGACCGGATGCGACCGTCACGGTCATCAGGAATGATGATCCGCTGTCGGCATATTCCACGATTGCACGGAGCGAGAGATTCTGTTAGAGTCCCGTGTGTATGCTTGGATCGTCGCGACCTTCGCGACGAAGGCAATGGAAGCCGCGACAGGCACCCGGAAGGAGGATGGGAAGTAATGTGCGCAATCATGGAGGATGCCGTCTGGCAGGACGGCTTGGGGACTTGGCAGGCACCGCCAAGCCTGCTCGATCAAATCGGATGGAAGGGGCTTCTGGCTGTGGGGTGGTGCTCGACCCCCCTGCTGCTGCGACCGATCGCACTGCCCTACACACTCATCGCCTACAGGAGACTCCTGGCGGCCAGCGACTGTCTCGAGCGGCTCCTGACGTTGCACGGTCGTCAGTATCAGGCATCGTTCCTGTTCCGCATGCTGCGACCGCGATTTCGCAAGACCCGCGCGCTGCTTCGGTCCTTCGAGGCCGATCACCAGCATGCATTGCCACCGCTGGAACCGCACCAAGAGCAGGCGTCTCTGGCGCAACTGCGATTCGCATAGCCGCCCGCGGGCGCGCCCGAATCGTCGGACAATCGCAGGCAACGGATTGACAGGTTGCCCCGGCGGCCCTACGCTGGCGCCACGTTGCGGTACCCAGTGGAACGGTCGATAGCAGGAGCATCCGATGAGCAATGAGACGCCCGAAGACTTCCTGACGCCGGCGGCATTGAAGCAGGCGATGAAGGCATTCAAGAAACGTCTGAAGCTGACGCGGCTGGACGCCGAGTCCGGGCTGGGGGGAGGTCCCTTCAGCGGGGGCCGCAGCTCCGATATCGTGGCGATTCAGCCGCCGAACCAATACCCCCGCCAGGTCTGGGACAAGCTCGTCGAGATGGGTAAGCTTCGGAACGCCGGCGGCGGCCTCTACGAACTGCGACTGGACCCCAACGTGCGTTGAGGCATCTCGCCGGGCCGGCGGGCCATCGGCGCAATCACTCGGTCGAGCCGGGGGCAGGCTTTCTCACCTGCTGGTTGAACATCCGCAGCCGAACGGCGATCGCGCCCATCGCCCACTCGATGTAGTGCAGGGAGTGGGCAGGCTGCCGGTGGCGTTCGATCATCAGTCCGTATTGGGCGGCGTTGAGAAACTTGGCAATGACATGGGAACTGATCTGCGTCGGATCAGTGGCCCAGACCTTCAACTGCTCGTACTGGCGGCGTAATCGTGCGCTGCCGCGCAGCTGCTCGGCGCTGAGGTAGTCGCCGGGGTTCAGGGCCAGTTGCAGACCCTTGAGGCACAGGATCAGCGGCTCGTAGTTGGCCCTCCTCTCCAGCCGGATGAACTTGTACTGCTGAATGTACGTCGTCGCCTGGGCCGGCGCTTTGTCGCCGATGTCGTCGCGTCCGAGGTACCAGTTCCGCCGGCTGCGCCGCGCGAAGACCAGTTCGTGGCCGACGCGGTCCTGTGTGATCTCGTCGCGGCCCATGCGCGAGACCCACAGCCCCCCCGGTTTTCGTTCGGAGCCCCCGCCCAGAGCCAGCAGACATTTGACGAACCCGATCGGCAAGATGCTCTGCTCCTCGATCCGGCTCTTGAACAGTTGGAGCGATAGGTGCAAGCTGTGCGGACGGATCTGGAAAAATCTGACCAGTTCATGGATCAACTGATTCATCAGCCAGGGATCGGATGTGGCCGGGCGCGACAGCTCGCCGGCGATGCTCAGCCGTCCAGGCGCTAGCTCGAGGAAGCCCGAACTGCGCCGCCGCTGTCCGGAGCCCGTGTGGTCGTCGATATAGCCGCCCAGCTTCCAGCAGAGCACGTCGAGACAGAAATCGTAGAAATAGCGGAACCCGTCGTAGGTCGGATCGGACGCCCTGCTGGCGCTGCGTCGGGGTTCGACGGCGTCGGCCCCGAGGTTGCTCAGTTCCAGTTCGAAACCCAGCGGCACCAGACCCGGCTGGCGATTCGAACGAATGCGGCTGAGGTTGGCCTCGGCCACACGTGGATCGAAGATGCTGCGGGAAGCGCGGACGGCGTACTTGACGTAGTCGATCAAGTCGAACTTGTCGGGCGGCATCGTCAGGCCGTGATCGACGATCCGTTCCACGTCGCTGCGGCTGGCGTTGACCATCTGCAGGGCGGCCAGCAGACTGACCGAGCGAGCGAAGTACCGTTCGCTCGTGCGCAGGTGCTCGAGGTCGAAACGGTATCGGCTCTGGATCTGCTCGTCGAATTCGTTGAGCAGCACTTGCCGCAGGACCAATGCCAGATAGCTGCCCAGATACGGGGCGGCCACCGGTTCGGTGAGGAGGTGCCGGATGCTGGGACGCGGGCGGTCCAGCTCGCGTTCCAGGGAGTAGTCGCTCATCGCGTCACTGTGGTAATGGCTCATCACAAGATCGCGTTCGGTCGTACCCAGAAGCTCACGCTGGGCCCGCCGCTCGATCTCGGCGTCCGCCGTCCGCTCGCCGGGACGCGTGTGCCTCTGAAGGAACCGTTCGATCCGTTTGCGGAGCCACAGTTCGTGGATAAGGTTGACGTGAAAGCGGTCGCCGAAGTGTTTTCGCATCGACTCGGGTGTCACCAGAAAAGCCTGCGCCTCGACCTTGCCGTGCGCGGTATAGATATGCACCGTCTCCCGCCGGTATCGCTTGCCCTCGTATCGGTCCACCTCGGCCATCGCCGAGCCGGGCACGTCATAGATGACCAGCCCCTCGATCCGGGCGTCAGGCGTCTTGACGGCGTAGTAGTAGACGTTATCCGGACTGACCCGACGATGCCCGGGCAGGAACGCGGGCTCGGCAAACAGCACTTTCTCGTCGATCTTTGAAGGCTTTCGCGTGAAGGCATATCCGCTTACCGACTTGAAGATACGACTGTCGCGCAGCGATCCATAGACGAAGAGATTGACTTTGCGTTTGGGCATATCCCGCCTGATCTATCCCGTCGGAGCGCTTCGGCGTCGGCTACGGGTCGCGCACGATGCGTCCCCGCAGCCGCCAGAGCTCCCGAAAGGCCCGTAGGACCACGCGGAGACTGGCCCCGGTTTGTCGGCCGGCCGTGCGCGGATAGTGATGCACCCCCTTCTGCGTAACCGTGTACCCTTTCCGTACGGCCCGCGCCAGGATCTCCGTATCAATCAGCGCCCCGGTGCTCTCCATCGTGATCCGATCGAAGAGGCTTCGCCGATACAGCTTGAAGGCGCAGTCCACGTCGCGAACCTTCAACGAGAATACCAGGCCGGTGACCTTTGTCCAGAGCCATCCGTTGATCTTCCGCACGAGGTTGTCCCGCCGGTCGATCCGATAGCAACTGACGATGTCGTACTCGGCCATGAGAGGCAACAGGGCCGGCATCTCGCCAATGTCGAACTGGCCGTCGCCATCGGTATAGAAGACCAGTTCCTTGCGCGCCGCGTGGAACCCCGACTGAAGGGCCGCTCCGTAGCCGAGATTGCGCGGGTGGTGAAGAACACGGATGCGGTCGTTGCCGGCGGCGATCTCGTCGGCGATCCGCCCCGTTGCATCGACACTACCATCATCGACAATGATGATCTCGTAGTCGGCGGCCAGCTCTTCGAGCACGCGGACCGCCTGTTCGGCAACACGGGCGACGTTGTCCTGCTCGTTGTAGCAGGGAAAGAAGACCGAGATCGACACGGCCGATGGCGAAACGCCGTCGGGCGACGCGGAGTTGTCCGCCGGGGCCATGGTTCACCACCTCTTCCGATTGGAGATGGCGTCCCGTTCGGCCAGATACTGCTGCATCCGTCGGGCATACGTTTCCGACACTTCGCGGTTGCCCTGCGCATCAGCCAGTTGCTTCAGACGTACCGTCGCCAGGCGCGCCGCTTCGAGGCGCAGGTTGTAACCGTGATGACCGGCGTAGCTCGACTTGTTGGCCTCAAAGTGCGTGGCGTACTCAAGGCAGACCTCGTCGACGCGAGATCGCAACTCCGGGAACTGCGCCGCAATCAGCAACAGATCGAGCATCGGCCCCGGCGACGGATCAAGGTGAAACGCCTTGACGAGCATGTCGAGCCCCTGCTCCTTCTGCCCGCTCTCTCTGAGCACCAGCAGGTTTCGGCCGACCGAGAAGTTGGCGGTGAACTCGTCGGGATAGGTCGTTTGACCGGTGAACATGCCGTCGAACAGCTTCTTGCCCTTCTCGGTCGAGACGTTGACGAACAGTTTCTGCTTGTTGTTGATGAAGACCACCCGCCAGTTGGGGTCGTATTCCAGGCCATAGACGAAACCTTTGTCGAACTGATTGGCCGGCATGAGGACCACCCAAACGTCGAACTTGTCGAGCTGCTCGGTGACCCACGCCCCGATCTCGCGATACTCAGCGGCGGTCAGGCTGCGTCCTTCGTAGGCGGCCCGGCGTGCGGCCGGCCCGGCGGAGAGAATCTCCGTCCACAAGTCGAACGCCCGTGTGTCGTAGGCGGCCTGCGCCCGGCCGTCCATGAACAATTGCAGCGGGGTGCGCCCGGTCTCGGGGTCGGGGTCCTGCCCCCAGGCGATGAACCCGCCTTCCGTCCAGTAGTTGAACATGTTCCCGGAAAGCTTGTTCTCGCGAATGAACTGGCAGGCGTAGAACGGCTTGGCGTCGGAGGCAGTCATCCGCATGAAAATCGACGTCAGACGCGAGTCGGCCGGCCAGTAATCCAGGTAGATTCGCTTGAACCTCAGGCCCACCCAGAGACCGAATCCAAGAACCGCGACGGTCACGGCCAGCGCCGCCACCGGCCAGACCCACACGACAGGCGCCAGACCAGCAGTCCCCTGCGAACGCTTGCCGTTGCGATAGAAGACAGCAGCCAGCGGAAAGCCCGCAAAGGCCAGTAGCGTTCCGAACGCCAGAAGCCAGAAGCGAGGCTGAATCTGCGAAGGATGGCCCGGCACCGGCAGGAACAGCCACGGCCAGAAGACCAGACGCCACAGTCCCAATACGACCAGCGCCGCCGCCATGCCGAGCAGGACCGTGCGGCCGACGGCCTCGTGAAGGCCGGACTCGGCCGGCTGACCGCTACCGCGACCCTTGGCTGTCGTCAGCACGAAGCCGACAATCCGCTGCACCAGCAACGCCAGCACCGGACAGGCGGCGAATGCGGCGACGGGGATGAATCGGCGCGATCGGATCGCCATATAGACCGTCAGCGCCGCCACGAGTAACAATGCGATGTCGATCCTCGGCCCCACGGTCGTATGATCGTCTGCGGCCCGCTTTCTTATGGAACGCTCTGCCGCCGAAGCACGCACCGAGAGGACCGCCCAAAGACACACAGCCAGCCAGAGCAAGATGTACATCACCAGGAACGGAATCGCGGTGCCGACGGGATTGGCCCAGTCCAGCGCCCGATGCCATTCGTGCACGTCGCGCCAGCGTTCGGCATGCTCGCTGACCGAGATGACGAAGGTGTGCGTCAGGTTGGTCAGATGGAACGGATTGAACAGGACCATCGCGACGAACGCGACCGCCCCGGCCCCGACCGTGTGCAGCAGCGCACGCCGCTCCAGAACACGAATCGTTTTCTCCTTCGACGAGAGCATCACCGCCGCCAGCGCCACGGCCAGGACAAACATGCCCAGACAGGTCGAACGTCCGCCGGCCACGTGATCGGCGAAGATCTTCAGCACGCGCTCGTTCATCGTATTGGGCGGCGCCGGGAAGTAGCGCACCAGCAGCAGCAGAAACACCATGCCTGTCGCCACGGCGTGCAGGGCCGTCAGGGCGGCGTCGCTCATTCGCCGGTGAAAGACAGCGGCGATGCTGCCGCCGACGGCCAGCAGAAGGAACACGACCATCCAGTCGTTTCCTGCGCTCGGCGCAACGGCGTGACGCTGCGCGAAATACTCGCTGTTCAGCTCGGCCAGGCGGCCGAGAAACTGGTGCGTCAGGCCGTAGAGGACGATCCACGTCAGGATGCTGTAGACCGCCACCAGCCAGCGCCTCGGCAGACGCACGATCAGGTGCCAGCCCACGAACGGGACCAGGACGATGAAAGCGTAGATGTACCCGCCGTGGACATTGGACCAGAAGACGATCACCGGCACGATCAGCCAGATGTAGAGCGCATTGCGGTAGCTGGTCAGCGCCAGGATCAGGATGAAGACCGCCACCAGCAGATTGGAAAACCCGGCCGGACGGATGTCGAAGAACGACCGGCCGATGAACAGGGCCAGGCCCGAAGCCGCTGCCGCCGGCGCGGCGTCCACTCCCATCAGTCGGGCCGTGAAGTAAATGGCGGCGACCGCCAGGAAGTAGACGGCGAACTTCCAGATCACCAGAGCGTTGAAATAGGGCTCCTCCGCCGAGCCCAGCATCGTGGTCATGCGATAGAAGATCACATGCGTCAGCCAGTTCTGGTTGATCCATCCGGTCGGGTGCCATTTGCGGACGGTATCGAGCCCCACCTTTTCGGTGATCCAGCGGGCCCAGCCCGGCCAGCTCTGGACTTCGGCCTCCGTCGGCCCGGCGTGATGGCTGTTGGCGCTGAACGGCTCGACCGTGTCCACGCCGTGGTTGACGAAGTGCCGCCCGCACGCCATCGCCACCCACGTGTCGCCGGCCGCCACCATGTGTGTACAGGCGTGGAACGCGAAGATCAGCATCGCCGACCAGCCGACGACCGCCGACCAGCGGGAGAGCGTCGAGCGTTCTTGCGTCGTGAGCAGCGTGCCTGCCTCGCCGGTCTGGTTTTCCGCCATGCGCCTACTTTCCAACAGGTTTCGACTCATAATATCGCAGAAGGATACGTTCTTCTGTCTCTATCGTCAAGAACGCCCCCCCGGCTGTTGCTCTTTGTCGAAAACTCCGCGTGGATGAGAACGGACTGCATCCTCAGCACAGGCGCAGACGGCCGCCCGCCAACACAATGGCCCGCCCCCCCTGCCGCCTGCCTGTCGATGGGCGTGGCAGCTCAGCGAGCCAGCCACTGCTCCAGTCGGTCGAGGCCCTTGGTGATGTTCTCCATCGAGCAGGCGAAGCTCAGCCGAACGTTGTCGTCGCAGCCGAACGGCAGACCCGGAACCAGAGCCACGTTGGCCTGTTCGAGGAGGGCCGTGGCGAATTCCATGCTGTTGGTGATCTTCGCGCCGCCGATGGTGCGGCCGAAGTGAGCGCTGACGTCCGGGAAGCAATAGAACGCCCCGGCCGGCTCAGCACACTGGATGCCCTCAATGGCGTTGAGACGCTCGGCCATATACTTGCCGCGCTTCTCGAACTGGACCCGCATCGTTTCGATCGTCGCGTCGGCCTCGGGCCCCATCGCGGCAATCGCCGCGTATTGGGCGAACGTCACCGGATTGGAGGTCATGTGGTCCTGGAGTCGCGACATGGCCTTGATGACATCGAGCGGTCCGGCGGTGTAGCCCAGTCGCCAACCGGTCATCGAGAAGGCCTTGCTCAGGCCGTTGAGCGTCAGGGTCCGGCCGAACGCGTCGTCGCTCAGCGCCGCGAAGCTGATGAACTTCGAGTCGCCGAAGATCAGCTTCTCGTAGATCTCGTCGCTCATCACGCAGACGTTCGTGCCTTCGAGCGCCTTCGCCAGCGCCCGCAGCTCGTCGGGCGTGTACATGAAACCACCGGGATTGCTGGGCGAATTGATGACGAGCATTGCCGTCTTGGGCGTGATGGCGCCCTTGAGCTGCTCCGGCGTGATCTTGTAGCTGTTGGCCTTGTCCGTCTCGATGATCTTCGTGACGCCGCCGGCCAGCTTGATCGCCTCGGGATACGTCACCCAGTACGGCCGCGGCAGCAGCACCTCGTCCCCCGGATCGAGCACTGCCTGCATCGCCTCGTAGACCGAGTGCTTGCCGCCGATGTTGACGACGACCTGCTCCGGGGCGTACTTCAGGCCGTTCTCGCGTTCGAGCTTCTTCGCGATGGCGGCCCGCAATTCGACGATGCCGGCAGCGGGCGTATACTTGGTCTTGCCCTCTTTCAAGGCCTTGATCGCGGCGTCCTTGATGTACTGCGGCGTATCGAAATCGGGCTCCCCCGCCCCGAAACCGACCACATCAATCCCCTGCGCCTTCAACTCCTTGGCCCGGGCCGTCACCGCAATCGTCGCCGAAGGCGGTACGCTCTTCGCTCGCTGACTGACTTTGATCATCCAAACACCTTTCTCACAGGGTTCCCATTCCAGCAACAGCCGCGCCATTAAACCCAAATCCGCCCCCCCGTCAAGCGAATTCGCCCGCCAAGGCTGTGAACCCGACGCGGACACCGTCTGGAACTGAGGATAACGTGGCGGATGGCGGCCCGGAACTCATTGGCGACCCTCATGAACCCATTGCCGGAGCAGGCCCATCCCGTCAGCATCGCGGGCCACCAGATAGGCGAGGAATTCGTGAAATGACCGTCTATCTTCGTAGTGCGGTATGCCGTAGTGCGGTATGCCGGGCAGGCGATGGGGATGGCCGGGCAGATCGTAATCCTGGAGCCTAATTCCCGACGCTTCGGCCCTTCGGATCAGCCAATCCTCCAACCTTGGACAGACAACGATGAGCCTGCATTCCGCGTTACCCCGGCGGACGAGCAGACGGAGCCCTCCGTCCGCCTGCACCTCGTCATCTCTGAAAGCGTACCGGTGTCAAGGGCTTGGATTGGGAATTTCGATTCTCATGTTCTTTCTCCTGATCCGACGAACTCCCGTTGTCTCTGCGGTTGGTCCGAGTCATCTCTACGCCGTCCAGGCGGCATGAGTGTATCCAGGGGCGGTGTCGCATTCATTTCGCGAGCCTCAGAGGGCTCATGACAAGGTCGCGCTTACCGCCCCGTGGACGAGACCGACTTCACTCCGGGATCGCGATACGGTTCATTCCGGCTGAGCACCCAATAGGTCGCCTCCGCCAAATGGCGGGCCACGGCGCCGACCGCCGTGGCGTGGCCCCGACGGGAACGGACCCGCTGGTACAGTTGGCTGACGTGGCGATCGGGAAAGCGTTTGTGGTTGACCGCCACCGAGTTGGCCGCCTCGGCATAGGCCCACTTGAGATAGTGGTTCACATCCGGCCGCGTCCGCCCGTATCGGGTTTTGCCGCCACTGGCATGAATGCGCGGCACCGTCCCGGCAGGTGACAACCCCGAAGAACGACGCGCCGGCGCAACACGCGATAACCGGGAGCAAGACGCCACCGGCGGCTTGGTCAGGCGGCGCCGATACCGGTGAAGAGGTGGCGGGTGGCTTTGGTGCTCTCCTTGAACGCCTCCAGCGGGGTCATGGTGTTGGGCGAGCCGGTCTCGATCGCCTGTTCGAGGACAACGTGCGGGCGGACGGACGCCTGGCGCAGCATCTCCGCCAGGGCGCGATAGTCGATGTCGCCGGGGCCGAAGGCCTCGGTCCAGACGTCACCCTGTGACTGGCGCAGGTGCAGCTCGCTGATGCGTCTGCCGTAGAGCTTGACGACGTCGAACAGGGCAACCTGCGAGTTGCCGGCGCCGCGATAGACCCAATGGGCGTCGAGGCAGAGCGTCACGTTCGTCGGGTCGGTGCCGAGCATCATGTGATGGAACTCGCGTGCGGCCTGCCGCAGTTCCATGTCGTGGTTGTGGTAGGCCAAGGTCAGCCCCAGCTTCTTCAATTCGGCCCCGAGCCGGTTCAGTGCGGCGGCCTGGACCTTGAGCTGCTCGTCGTTCTTGTCCTGTGCGCCGCCCCAGGCGAGCGGATTGGGATTGGTCACGACGATCCGGGCTCCGGCTTCCTTGGCGATGGGGGCGACAGCAAGAATCTGCCGGATGCTCTCGTCGGCCCGGTCCGCTTCATGCAGGGTGCTGTTGACATAGAATGACCGCATCTCCAACCCGTGCTTCTTCTGCAGCGGCGCCAAACGCTCGACCTGCGCGACGTCGGCGAACGACGGCTCAAATCCGTCCAGCCCGCTGGCGGCCACCTCGGCCAGACCCTCGTCGAGCGACCGGTCGAAGTTGCGCCCCTGTCGCTGATAGAAGACCGACCAGGAGTAGGCGTTACAGGCCACGTGTAATGTCTCGCTCTGCGCCGCCGCCGACCGGACCAAGGCCGGTGACAGCACCGCCGCCCCGGCCGCCCCAATCACATCGCCCAGAAATATCCGCCGCGTCGTCATTCGCTCTGCCATGATGCCAACCTCCTTCTTCCAAGCCGAGCCTTACAGCCACCTCACACATGTCGAGTATGGAACCGACACCGAGTATGAGGCCTTCTTCAAACGAATGCAAGATGGTAGGCTTGTCTGGCATGATCGACACCACGGCAAAGGAGAACGGCATATGCGGCATAGGACAATCCGAGGGCGAGTACTTGTTGAGGTGCTATCTCTTGGTGGGTGGTTCAGCGGTCTTCACGCCGAACCGATGCCGGTCGCCATCGGCCCCCATCCTGCGCACGCCTGCGTGTGCTGGGCTATCAGAGAAGCGACTGCGTCTATCTGTGGCTATCTGACAAGGATGCGACACGGTGGAACCTCGTCGTCGCCGGCCAGCGACCACAGGAGATTGCCGCCGCAACGCTCGAAGTCGAAGGTCTGGCGCCGGGCGAGTACATCGTCCAATGGTGGGATACACACCAAGGCGTCTGCTTTGAAACACAGCGCGTTCGCTGTGAGCGGAATCCGTTGAGCGTCTCGGTGCCGGTGCTACACAGCGACATCGTCTGCAAGATCGTACGCCGTTGATTCAGACAGCGTCGGCCAGGTCCTTTTCCAACTCCGTCAAGATCGTTCGGAGACATTGGTCGAAGCCCGCGACCAGCCCCTCCGGATCGGCCGTCCTGATGTCGCAGGCAGCCCGATACGATTTGGCGAAGACAATCTCCGGATCGATCCCGCTCTCCGTACGCAGCAGGAAGAACCGTATTTCGATCACGGCCTTGGGCGCGGCCTTGTCGCGAAAGTCGCCGTAAAGGGCAGTGATATTGGCTTCGATGCGATGCGTAGGATCGGCGCCGCTCGTGGAACTCAGAACCTGGGCGAACAGCCCGGATCCCGCCAGCCAGTCGCGCGTCTTCTCCGTGACCATCATGGTCGGGGCAATGAGAAACTCGTTGTAGGAATCCGATTCGTAGCGATGCTCGTCGAGTCGGTAGACCAGTCCCCTGCCGGCATACGCCGCATCGATAGTGAACCGGGGCACCGCCAGTATCGCCTTGCCTTCACGGGCGGCCGGCGCGGCTTGCCTCGACGCTTCGAGCATGAAGAAGCGTCGATTCGCCGACGTCGGTCCGGAACAGCCCGTCGGGACAAGCGAGCAGATTGCCGCAACCAGATACAGGGCCCCTCGGGTCCATGTGCACGTCATTTGTACGCCTCCGATTCACGTGGGGGTTTGCTGAAGAACAGTTCCGAAGGGCGGGCCCTGAGACTCTCGGTGAGGTCCCGCAGATTGTCGGAAATCTCGCGGAAATTTCCGATGATGACCTCGATTTCCGGCTTCTCGGTCGCGACAAGCCGGTCGATGCTCGCCAGGGCCCTGTTGAGTCGAGCGAGGGCTTCGGGCAGGTTGGTTCCGCCTGCAATCCCCTCGGGCGCCGCCAGCAGACGCCGAAGACTGTCGTTCGTGTCCCGGACCTCCGCGATCAGACGCTTGGCCTCGCCACTCAGCGCCGGAACGTTGGCGTCGGCAACAGTCTGATCCAGCGAGGCCAGCAGGCGCCGCGTCGCATCGCTGATGCCCGCCGTATCGATCGATTGGACCTTCTGCCGCGTTTCCGCCAACAGGCTCGTGGCTTCCGTACTGATCTGCGCCAGATTCACATCGCCTACCGCTTTCTCGGCGGCCGCCAGCGTCCGTTCGAACGAATCCACCAGCCCTTCGAAGTCGATCTCCTCCAGCCGGGTGAAGATCTTCTCGAGCGAGTCCTTCAGCGTCGTGATCTCGC
>ENA-UOUL01001330-UOUL01001330.1-bioreactor-metagenome-genome-assembly--contig:-NODE-1330-length-35491-cov-7.609815_pt1 | contig 35491 bp, 29 predicted proteins | sample MGYA00249838_ERZ747220 | MGnify/ENA primary metagenome ERZ747220 (study PRJEB28778, sample SAMN05720191) | bioreactor metagenome | isolation source: Anaerobic biogas reactor | place: USA:Washington... | reverse complement strand
ATAGGCGAGGTGATCTCACGCCGCTTCGGGCAGGCCGTCGGAGGTCGCGGAGGGTCCGCGGTAGGCGGGTACGGCATCGATGAGCTCCGTCAGTTCAAGATCTTCGCGGAACTCGATGTCGCCGATCTGAGCGCCGTGGCTCAGATAGCCCGGGTCGAGCAGTTCGAGAGCGGCGCGGAGCTGACCGCCGAGGGGGCGCCCGCCGAACGGCTCTATCTCTTTCTGAAGGGCAGAGCCGCCGTCAAGGTGCGCAGCCCGGAAGGGCAGCAGGTCCCCATCGATGAGTTGGGTCCCGGAGAGCTGCTCGGTTGGGGAGCGGTGATGGAACCGCACGTGTACACGGCCTCGGCGTGGACGACGGAGCCGTCGGAAGCGGTCGTCGTGCCGGGCGCGCAGCTCCGCGAGTTGTGCGACACGAACAAGCACATCGGATACCAGGTGGCCAAGAGCATCGGCGAGGTCATGTCCAGGCGCTTCGGGCAGGCCGTGGGGGGTCGCGGCGGACAGGCGGCCGAGGAGCGTGAAGCGGCCCAGCTACGCCGGTTCGGCATCTTCGCCGAGCTCGACGAGGTCGACTTGGAGTCGGTCGGTCACATCGCCCACCTGCAGGAGTACGAGGCAGCCCAGGAACTCACCACCGAGGGCGAGGCGGCCGAACGGCTCTATCTGTTCTTGGAGGGTAAGGCAGCGGTCAAGGTGCGGGGCCCGGATGGCCGCCAGGTGCTCATAGACGAGCTCGGCCCGGGGGAGCTTCTGGGTTGGGGCGCAGTGATGGAGCCCCACATCTACACGGCATCCGCCTGGACGACCGAGCGGTCCAAGGTGATCGTGGTGCCGGGCGACGAGCTTCGTGCACTCTGCGAGACCAACAAACACATCGGCTACCAAGTGGCTCGAGGTGTCGGCGAGGTCATATCGAGACGTTTCGGGCGGGTCCTTGCGGGACGCGCAGGCCAGGGGATCACAGGGCGCGAGCTTGACGAGCTGCGCCAATTCAAGATCTTCGCGGAACTCGATGCCGCCGATCTGGAGGCGATGTCGCAGATCGTGTACGTGCAGGAGTTCGAAGCGGGCCGGCAGGTGATCGAGGAGGGGGCTCCGGCCGAGCAGATGTACCTGTTCCTCAGAGGCTCGGCGGCGGTGAAAGTGGTCTCCCCCGAGGGCAAGCAGGTGGTCATCGATGAGGTCGGCCCGGGCGAGCTCGTCGGATGGGGGGCGGTGATGGAGCCTCACGTATATGCCGCTTCAGCTTGGACCAGCGAGCCGTCCGAAGTGATCGTGGTGCCCGGCGACCGGCTGAGGGAGCTCTGCGAGACCAATCCGCACCTCGGCTACCAGGTGGTCAAGGGCGTAGGCGAGGTGATGTCGAGGCGGTTCGGGCAGACGGTCGCCGGTCACGGGCTCGCCGAACTCCACCAGTTCAAGATCTTTGCCGATCTCGATCTCGCCGACCTGGATTCCATCTCACGCGTCGCCTACATCGAGGAGTTCGAGGCGGGAGAAGAACTGATCACGGAGGGCGCCCCGGCCGAGCGTCTGTACCTGTTCCTGAAGGGCAAGGCGGCGGTGAAGGTTCGCTCGGAGGGCCGAATGGTGGTCATCGACGAACTGGGTCCGGGAGAAGTGCTGGGTTGGGCGGCTCTCATGGAGCCCAACGTCTACACGGCCTCTGCTTGGACCACCGAACCGTCTGAAGTCATCGTGGTGCCCGGAAACCGGCTGAGGGAGCTCTGCGAGACCAACAAGCGCATGGGCTATCGGGTGGGCCGTGGCATCGGCGAGGTGATCTCACGCCGCTTCGGGCAGGCCATCGGCGCCCGCGGTGATCTGCGCGAGAAGGATCTGCGGGCCTTCGGAGGCGAAGAGCGCGTGATCTGGGACAACGGCGAGCTGCAGCTCACCACCGAGGCGGTGTTGATCGGCATGGACAGCGACAGCCCCGAGGTGATACCTCTCGAGACGGTCTTCGACGTGGAAGTGCAGGGTGACAGCGTGGTCTTCCACGTCCACGGGGGAGACGTCTGCTCGCCGCCGGTGGACGATCCCGAGCGGTTGGCGGCTCTCACACACGACGCGATGCTACGCACTCGATTTGCTCACCGACGCAGGGGTTACTACCTGACCTCGAACTGAGGGGGTGGCAGGTGCACACCATCATCGACCGGCGGGAACTCACCAAGGGGGACATGATCTCCATAACCGTGGAGGCCCCTGCGATCGCCAAGAAGATCCACCCCGGGCAGTTCATCGTGCTGCGGGTGAATGAGACCGGGGAGCGCACGCCGCTCACCGTAGCCTACAAAGACGAGGTGCACGGCACGATCACTATCATCTTCCAGGTGCTGGGCAAGACCACCGCCATGCTCGCCTCGCTCAAGATCGGCGACGCCATCAAAGACCTGGTGGGGCCGCTGGGCTGCGACGAGCGGTTCACCAAGGTGGGGACGGTGGTCGGCATAGGCGGGGGATCGGGCATCGCGGTGCTGCACCACATCATGCAGGGCTACCAGGCGGTCGGCAACAAGCTCATCGGCATCATCGGGGCGCGGGAGAAGGCGCTGCTCATACTCGAGGACGAGATGGAGGCCCTCTGCGAGCGGCTGCTGGTGACCACCGACGACGGCAGCTACGGCATGCACGGCCTCGTCACCGATGCGCTCTCGAAGCTGGTGGAAGAGCAGGTGCACGTCGACCAGGTGGTGGCCGTCGGTCCCCTCATCATGATGCGGGCGGTCTGCGAGATGACCAAGCTCTACGAGATCCCCACCCTGGTGAGTCTCAACCCCATCATGGTGGACGGCACCGGAATGTGCGGCGGGTGCCGGGTGACCATCGGGGGGGAGACCAAGTTCGCCTGCGTGGACGGGCCCCATTTCGACGGTCACAAGGTCGACTTCGACGAGCTCATCCAGCGCAACAACATGTACTCGCGCGACGAGCGCACCTCGCTGTTGACCTCCATCAGGGCGCGGTAGAGACGTGGCTGCCAACAAGAGCGAGAACGAGACCCAAGGGCTGCTTGCCGGCGCCGAACTCTCGACCTTCTGTCCGCACTGTCACCAGGCGCTGAACGTCTTCGATCCCGCGACGCGCCAGATCTGGGTGCACCTGGATGTCTCCGAAGACGGCCGGAAGGGCGAGTTGCTCCTAAGCCCCAGATTCGACGTGTTCGAGCGGCAGAGCAGCATAGACCTGAGCGAGGGGCAGGTGGTCGACGACCTCTCGTGCCCGCATTGCGGAGCGTCCCTCGTGGAGCCACAGCAGTCCTGTGAAGAGTGCGGGTCGCCCGCCGCGCGGCTGGTCATCTACGCCCAGTCCAAGCTGGTGGACTTCTCCATCTGCACCAAGGTGGGCTGCCGCTGGCACGGCATGTCCCGCGCCGACCAGGCCCGCATCAAGCCCAAGGTATCGCGGCAGAAGAAGCCCGAGCAGGATGCGCTGCTTCGCATCCGCAACTTCAACGAGGTCTCTTACGGCCTCGACCGCGAACTGGCGGTGATCGAGGCAAGCCGCTGTCTGGACTGCAAGAAGCCGGCCTGCGTCGCCGGCTGTCCCGTGGAGGTGGACATCCCCGGCTTCATCAAGCTCATCAAAGACGGGCAGTTCGTCGAGGCGGCGCGGCTCATCAAGCAGAAGAACGCGCTGCCCGCCGTCTGCGGCAGGGTCTGTCCCCAGGACGACCAGTGCGAGAAGGCCTGCACCCTGGGCAAGAAGGAAGAGCCGGTGGCCATCGGCAACCTGGAGCGTTTCGCCGCCGACTTCGAGCGCGAGACCGACTCGGTGTCCATCCCCCGTAAGGCGCCCTCGACGGGCAAACGGATCGCCGTGGTCGGCAGCGGACCCGCCGGACTCACGCTGGCCGCCGACATGGTCACTAAAGGGCACTCGGTGACCATCTTCGAGTCGCTGCACAAGCCGGGCGGTGTGCTCGTCTATGGCATCCCGGAGTTCCGGCTGCCCAAGGCCATCGTGGAGGCGGAGATCGACTATCTGCGCAGGCTGGGCGCCAAGATCGAGCTCAATTCCATCGTGGGCCGGCTATACACCATCGAGGAGCTCTTTGACTCCGGCTACGACGCGGTGTTCGTGGGGACGGGGGCAGGATTGCCCGTGTTCATGAAGCTGCCCGGCGAGAATCTCTGCAACATCCTCTCCGCAAACGAGTACCTCACCCGCATCAATCTCATGAAGGCCTACGCCTTCCCCGACTACGACACCCCGGCGCCGCGTGGCCGCCAGGTGGCGGTGCTGGGCGGCGGCAACGTGGCCATGGACTGCGCGCGTACGGCCGTCCGTATGGGCAGCCGCGAGGTCAGCATCATCTACCGCCGCACCCGCGATGAGATGCCGGCGCGCACCGAGGAGATCGAACACGCGGGGCAGGAAGGCGTGAAGTTCCGCTATCTCACCAATCCCATCCGCTTCATCGGGGACGATCGCCGCTGGGTGAAGCAGATGGAGTGCGTACAGATGCAATTGGGCGAGCCCGACGCCTCAGGCCGGCCGCGGCCCATTCCCAAGGCCGGATCGAACTTCCTCATGGATGTCGACATGGTCATTGTCGCTGTAGGCGCGGGTCCCAACCCGGTACTCTTCTCGGGCTCGCCGGCTCTCGAACGGACCGACCGAGGCTACATCAAGGCTTACTCGGCGTCAGGGCGCACCAGCATGCCCGGCGTGTGGGCGGGGGGAGACATCATCACCGGTTCGGCCACCGTGATCCTGGCCATGGGCGCGGCGCGGCAGGCCGCCAACGATATGCACGAGTATCTGATGAACGGGTCCAAGGAGTGGGCGTAGGAGTCGCCGGGCGGCGATCCGCCGCGGCTCGGCGGGGGCGCGGCCCGCGGGCGTGCTGCCCGGGTCGCTCAGCCGGTAGATCCTCCATCATGTCCCCTGTCCGGTGATTGTTGCTCCGAAAGCGTCGCCGTAGCAGGCTCCACGTGCACGACCACGTCGGCCACCTGAGGGAACCGGGCGCGTAATCCGGCCTCCACGGCGTGGGCTATCGCGTGGCCTCTGTCTACGGTGGCGTCGGAAGCCACCAGGATGTGAAGATCCATAGACACTTGGCTCTCCGGTCCGCGTGTCCGCACGGAATGGCACTCCACCACACCGTCGACGCCGGCGGCGACCTCCACCACCTCGTCTGCGGGGAGCCGCGCCGCGTCACTGAGAGTGCGTGCGACGCGTCGCAGGATCGTGAGCGCGGTATAGACGATCGCCACGGCTACCAGCAAAGCCAGGATCCCGTCCGCCTTCTCGAACCCCATTTTCACCAAGACGAGACCGACGATCACTCCGGAACTCACGAGCACGTCACTGAGTGTGTGGCGCGCATCCGCTCGCAGAACCTCGCTGCCCAGCCGCCGGCCCGCTCGAGTCTCCCACGTCGTCACCGTGAGGTTGATGGCGAGCGTGCCGACCATGATCGCAAACGATGCCACTGTGACCCGAGCGTCGCCTTGGCCCTGCAGGCTGTCGATGGCTCCCCGGGCGACGGTGTAGCCGGCGATGCCCAACATGACGGCGATGGCCGCCGCGGTGAAGGTCTCGAACTTGCCATGTCCGTACGGATGGTCTTGATCGGCGGGACGCGAAGCGAACCACATGCCGACGATCCCCACGACATTGGAAGCGCCGTCGAAGAACGAGTGGATGCCATCGGCCTGCATAGCCACGGAGTGGCTGAAGACACCGAACAGGAACTTTGCCAGCGCCACGGCGATGTTGAGGGCGAGGACCACCCATAGCACGCGTCGGATGGCACGCTCGCGGTGCCTTGGTGCCGGGCTCTCTTCCTTGGCGTCTACCATGAGAAGAGGAGTCTATCGCACTGTGCTCGAAGCGCTCAAAGCGCCCAGCCCAGCGACCGCTGCACGGCTCTCTGCCAATCCACGTAGAGGCGTTCGCGTTCGGCCGCGTCCATGCGGGGCGTGAAGACGCGGTCGGCGCCCGCTAGAGCCGCGACCTCCGACTTCGACCAGAAGCCGACCGCCAGTCCGGCCAGCGCCGCGGCGCCCAGCGCGGTGGTCTCCCGCAGCCGCGACCGGATCACCGGGATCCCCAGGATGTCCGCCTGGAGTTGCAGCAGGAAGTCGTCGCCCGCGGCGCCGCCGTCGGCCCGCAGACCGGCGATGTCGACACCCGAGGTCTGCCGCATGGCGTCGAGCACCGCCCGGGTCTGATAGCAGATCGCCTCCTCGGTGGCCCGCGCCAGCTGCGCGGGCCCCGTGCCCCGGGTGAGCCCGATGAGGAGCCCGCGGGCGTAAGGGTCCCAGTAGGGGGCGCCCAGGCCTGTGAGCGCCGGCACGAAGTAGACGCCGCCGTTGTCGGGAGCCTGGGCGGCCAGCGGCCCGATCTCCTCAGAGGCCTTGATGATGCCCAGCCCGTCTCGCAGCCACTGCACGGCGGCGCCGGCCATGAAGACCGAGCCCTCCAGGGCATACGTGACTGCGGGGCCGCCTCGGGCGGCCTCGGTCTGAGCCGCCGCGTGGCCCGCGCCTCGGGCGGCGTCCCCGGTCTGGGCGGCCGCCCAGACCGCCCCGCCCGCCCCGCCGGCCGCCGCCGCCGCGCCGGCGTCGCCGAGCACCCAGGCCACCGTCGAGAGCAGCCCGTGCTCGGGCCGGACCGGCCGCGGTCCCACATTGGTGAGCAGGAAGCAGCCGGTGCCGTAGGTGTTCTTGCTGTCTCCGGGCTGCAGGGCTCCCTGGCCGAAGAGCGCGGCCTGCTGGTCGCCGGCGATGCCGGCGATGGGCACGGCCGCCCCGAGGATCTCGGGGTCGGTATGCGCTACCACCCCCGACGACGGGCACAGGCGCGGCAGGATCGCGCGGGGCACTCCGAACAGGTCGAGCAGCTCGTCGGCCCAGTCGAGGCGCTCGAGGTCGAGCAGCATGGTGCGCGAGGCGTTGCCGTAGTCGGTGACGTGCGCGCGGCCGCCGCTGAGCGACTCACCCCTGAGCGACTCACTTGTGAGTCGCCAGATGAGGAAGCTGTCGATGGTGCCGGCACGCAGCCGGCCCTGCGCAAGCAGCTCGGCGGCGCCTTCGCGGTGGGCAAGCAGCCACTCAAGTTTGGTGGCGCTGAAGTAGGGGTCGAGGCGCAGGCCCGTCCGCGCCACTATGGCGGGCTCGTGCCCGGCCTGCCTCAGCTGTTCGCAGCGGTCGGCGGTCCGGCGGCATTGCCACACGATGGCGTTACCCAATGATGCGCCGGTCTTGGCGTCCCACAGGAGCACTGTCTCTCTCTGGTTGGTGATGCCGACTGCGGCGAGGTCCTGCGGCATGAGGCCTGCTTCCTGCAGCGCCTGGCGCGCGCAGCGCAATTGCGTGCCCCAGATGTCCTCAGGGTCGTGTTCTACCCATCCCGGCTCGGGATAGTGCTGGGGGAAGGACTCTTGCGCGGTCGCAAGCACGGCGCCGTCACGGCCGAAGACTATTGCCCGGGAGCTTGTGGTGCCTTGGTCGAGCGCCAACACGCCGGCGGCCGCCCCAGGAGGGGCCGCCCCGTGTGCGGCCGCCTGGGGTGTGACGTGACGGGCTGTCGACTTCTGTGCCATAGCCCGTACAATAGGACAGCCGGCATACAACGAGCAAGCCCGGCGCGGCCGGGATCGGAGGCGCTCTCTCATGGAATGGAACGAGCCTCTCTACTTGGTGGGATCGGGAGACAAGGGCCGCGTGGGCCTGTTGCTGTGCCACGGCTTCACCGGGTCGCCGCGTTCTATGCACGAGTGGGCGTTGCGGTCTGCCGACGCCGGCCATACCGTGGCCGTGCCTCTTCTGACCGGCCACGGGCGCACGCCGGAGGCGTTGGAGACGGCACAGTGGACGGATTGGGTCGCGGATGTAGAAGAGGCTTACGCCTGGCTTCAAGAACGGGTCGACGCGGTCTTCGTGTCGGGGCTCTCGATGGGTGGCACCCTGGCCTTGCGGCTGGCGGCGCATCATCCAGAGATAGCGGGTGTGGTCACGGTGAACGCGGCCATCCGGCATCCCCAAGAGCTCTTGATGCGGGCCCTCGGACGGATCGGGTTCCCGCGTTGGACGAAAGCGGTGGGCAATGACACGAAACTGGCCGGGGTGGACGAAGGAGCGTACGATCGCATCCCTATCCGGGCGGCGCGGCAGTTCGCGCATGTCATGGCGGCCGTCCGGCGCGACCTTGGTTTGGTGCGTTGTCCGGCGCTGGTCTTCTCGTCGGTAGTGGACCACGTGATGCCGCCGTCCAATCAGCGGACCATCTACGATTCTGTCGCGTCCAAGACTAAAGCTCTAGTAAAGCTAGAGGATTCTCACCATGTTGCCACCATGGACAACGACAAGGAACTCGTCTTCGCGAAGACCCTGGAGTTCATCGCGGCGCATGGCGGCCGCTAGAGAGGAAAAGGGGTGGAGTGATGTCCGGGCCTGCAGGAAAGGCCACTGAGATCGCACCGGGCGTCTACGTGCTCGCGGTGGGCAAGGGGTTCATGCGGGCCAATGTGTACTTCGTCCGCTCCGGCCCGTCGTGGGTGCTCATCGACGCAGGATCGCCCGGCTGCGCGGCCCCCATCCGGGAGGCTGCGGAGTCGCTCTTCGGCGTGGGTTCGGCGCCCGTCTCGATCCTCATCACGCACGACCACCCCGACCACGTGGGCGCGCTGCGCGAACTCATCAAGGTCTGGGGGTGCCCCGCTTACGCTCATCCTGACGAGATGGTGATGGTGAGGGGTGACATGGCCACGTTCCGCGAGTACGGACATCCGCTCGACCGGTGGGTCGTCCTGCCCATGCTGCGTCTCATGGGCAAGAAGCGGGGCGGGGCGATCATGTCGAAGGCCGGCGTGGCGGACCTGGTGCAGGCTTTCGACCCGGCGGCCGCTCCTCCGGGGCTGCCTGACTGGGAGGCGGTGCTTTCGCCCGGCCATACTCCCGGGCACGTGGCGTTCTTCCGGCGGTCAGACCGGGTACTCATCTCAGGTGACGCCCTTCTGACCGTGAACTTCACGTCTCCGGTAGGCTTCCTCACCGAGAGGCAGACCGTCTCGGGTCCCCCGTGGTACGTCACTTGGGATAGGCGGGCGGCAAGGGCGGCGGTGGCGGAGTTGGCCAAGCTCGAGCCGCTGGTGTTGGCTGGCGGACACGGCATCCCTATGAGCGGCCCCGAAATGTCTGAGCAACTGCGGGCTCTTGCGGCCCGGCGGCACTGACGAGCACGGGAGGTGAAGGCGATGGCGCCTGAGCGACACAGAGTGGTGCGGACCATCTGCCAGGAGTGCGGCAGGGGTTGTCCCATGTTGGTCCATGTGGAGGATGGCCGCGCGGTGCGCGTGGAGGGTGTGGCAGCGCCCGGCGGTACTCCAAGCGCGTTGTGCGCCCGTGCGACGGCCGGACTGGAGCGCCTCTACTCTCCCTACCGCCTGCTCTATCCGCAGAGGCGCAAAGGAGCCAAGGGCGGAGGGTCTTGGGAGAGGATCTCGTGGGACGAGGCCCTCGATACCATAGCCGAGAGGTTCGCCTCCGCCAGGGACGAGCACGGCGCCGAGTCGGTGTGTCTGGCAAAGGGCCTGTACGGCCGCCATGCCGACTATGTCTCGCGCTTGGGCAACGTCTTCGGCACACCCAACGTCACCAGCATCGACAACACCTGCTACATCCCCAGCGCGACGGGACGGCTCGTCACCTACGGCTTCGACGGCTCGCCTGACCTTCCCGGCGGTCCGGTCTGTCTGCTCTGCTGGGGCAACGGCGCCGATCCTCCGCTGAGGGAGGGCGCCAAGCTCATCGTGGTGAATACCCTCCGTACCGCGGCCGCCAAGCGGGCCGACATCTGGCTGCGGCCCAGGCCGGGCACCGACCTGGCTCTGGCGCTCGGGATGCTCAACGTCATCGTCGGCGAAGGGCTCTACGACGAGGACTTCGTGGCCGAGTGGACGGTGGGCTTCGACAAGCTCGAGAACCACCTGCGGCGCTATCCGCCGGACGTGGTTGCTGAGATCACCTGGGTGCCGGCGGAGAAGATCGTCGACGCGGCCCGGATGTTCGCCGGTCATCGGCCTGCCTGCCTGTGGAACGGCAACGCCGGCGAAGACACGTTCAACAGTACCCAGTGCGCGAGGGCCTTCGCGATCATTCAATCCATCTGCGGATCGCTCGACGTGCCTGGTGGGACGGTGCACGTGGAAGGCGCCATCTTGGGAGAGGGTTCGGACCGGACCATCCTGCGCCACGAGCTCGCGCCCGCGCAGGAGCAGAAGAAGCTCGGGGCCGATTCCGGGAACTTCCCGCCTCACGAGCTGTGGGACTCGATCGTGTGGAAGCCGGTGGAGGTCCGTCCGCACCATGTCTTGGAAGCCATCCTGGACGAGAGACCTTATCCGGTGCGGGTCTTGGGTGTCTTCGGAAGCAATCCCCTGCTCACGTGGAGTAACTCGAGGAGGGTGCGCGCCGCGTTCGAGAAAGTGGACTTCTTGATGGTCGCCGACCTCGTCATGACACCGACCGCGGCGCTTGCCGACATCGTCCTGCCGGTGGCCTCATACCTGGAGACCGACGGCGTCGTGGTCTCCCGCACTGCTTCGGGAGCGGTGGCCCTGGAGCCGCAGCTGGAGGTGGTCCGGGCGGGCGAGTGCCGGTCGGATATCGAGATCCTGGGCGGTATCGCTCACAGGCTGGGACTGGGTCGTTTCTTCGGCGACGATCTGCACGGCGCGCTCGACATGTATCTGGAGCCGATGGGCATGACTTTCGACGAACTGGTGCGGCACCCCGGTGTGGTCTCGTCCACCACCACGTACCGCAAGTATCTGGAGCGGGGCTTCAACACGCCCTCGGGCAAGGTGGAGCTCTACTCCAGTCTGTGCGAGCAATGGGGCTATGAGCCACTACCTGTGTACCATGAGCTCGAGGAGACGCCGGCGAGCGCGCCGGAGATGCTGGGCGAGTATCCGCTTGTTCTCACCACTGCTCACGAGGCCGACTACGTCCATTCTCAAGACCGTTATGTCACCCAGATCCGTCAGAGCAGGCCCGATCCGCTCGTGAGCATCCACCCCGAGACCGCGGCCGCTCTCGGCATCGCAGAGGGCGACGCCGTGTACATCGAGAACCCGCGGGGCCGGATCACCCAGCGAGCCACACTCGACCCGGATATCGATCCGCGGGTGGTGAGCGTGCCTCATGGCTGGTGGTTCCCGGAGAGGGGAGAGGCGGAGATGTTCGGGTGGGACGAGGCCAATCTCAACGTCCTCACCGACGACGGGCCGCCCTATAGCCCCGAGATGGGGTCGCCGAAGATGCGGGGCTTCTTGGTGAAGGTCTCGAAGGCCGGCTGATAGGCCTCTGCGCGGGTCTACTCTGCGCGGCACGGCCGCAGATCCGCGGCTCGGCGTCCGCCGCGGGACTGCAGCTCGGCGGCCCGGCGCGGGGCCCGCGAGCGGCGCGCCGCTACACTTCGGACTCGTAGCCGCAGACAGGGCAGCGGGCGACGGTGCGGGCGCCGTAAGGGATCACCGGGATGAAGAACAGGGTGACCCACGACCGCACCCGCAGGCTGCGCCACTCCCTGGTGTTGCCACAGTTGGGACAGCGGCGGATACCCGCGGAGCCCAGGTCGTCCACGGACTGCTTGCCGAACCCGATGATGAAGAAGAACACGGCTTCACCTCCCGGTTTGTAGCCAGACTACATCATCACGGTCCGGGTTGCGTGCGAGAGCGCGAGCACATAGACTGGTTCTCCGTGCGCAAGCCGAACACCGAGCGAAGGTGAGTCAGGGAGAACCATGATGTCGCTGAAGTCGATTGAGCAGACCGGCTTTGTGAAGCTTCGAAAGGGCCGTACCACCGTCGGTTGTTGCCTGGGAGCCATCTTGCTGGTGGTTCTCATGCTTGCGATGGCTTCACCGGCTCTTGCTGCATCGGATTTCCCAGATGTCCCGTCGTCGCACAAGTACCACACGGCCATCACCGACCTGGCGTCCCGAGGCGTCATCGGCGGATACACCAGTGGTGAATTCGGGCCGAACAACCAGGTCACGCGGCAGCAGTTCGCCAAGATGATCGTGCTCGCAGGAGGCTATCCGGTGTCGGAAGCCGATATCTGCCCCTTCGTCGACGTACAGAAGAGCGATGGGGCCACCTTCTATCCCGACAACTACGTGGCGGTGTGCGCGGCCAAGGGCATCACGACCGGAAAGACAGAAACCATATTCGACCCCACGGGCAACATCACCCGCTACCAGGTGGTCACCATGGTGGTGCGGGCGGCCGACAACCTACGCCCCGGGCTCCTCGTGACTCCACCCGCCGGCTGGTCCGGTAACGCGACTTGGGCAGGCGACGCCACTCACGGTGCGAACGCCGCCCGGGCCGAGCACAACGGACTGCTGACCGGGCTCGATCTGGGGTCGCTCGCCCCTCTGGGTAACATGACGCGGGGTGAAGTGGCGCAGATACTCCACAACCTGCTGGGTAAGCTCGGCGCCGCTCAGCCGGAGACCGGCTCGTGGGTCCGGCTCAATCCCGCCGGCACTCCACCGGCCGCGCGTTGGGGTCACTCCATGGTGTACGACACGGCCGCGGGCAAGGCGATCCTGTTCGGGGGCATGGACAGCGGGGGCCAGTTCTTGAACGACATCTGGGCGTACGACCCGGCGGCGAACACCTGGGCCAGGCTCACCCCCGGCGGCGCTTCGCCGGCGGGGCGCTGGGGCCACTCCATGGTCTACGACTCGACCCGCGGCGAGGTGATCCTCTTCGGGGGGCACAACTACTCCGGCATGCTGGGCGACGCTTGGGCATACAGCGCTTCCGCCAACACCTGGACGCCGATCGCTTTCGCGGGCGGCGCGCCGCCGTCCGCCCGCGCGGGGCATGCCATGGTGTACGACCCGGTCCGCCGCAAGGTGATCCTCTTCGGGGGAGAGGGGACCGGCGGTTTTGGCAACGATACCTGGACCTACGATCCGAGCGCTAAGACCTGGATCAAGTGGGCGGTGAACCCGGGCGGCAGCTCACCCTCGGCCCGTCTGGGCCATTGCATGGTGTACGACTCCGCACAGGGTAAGGTGGTCCTGTTCGGAGGGGCGAACCACAGTCTCACCATGCTGGCCGATACCTGGACCTACGATCCCGCCACCAATACCTGGAGCGACCGCAAACCCGGCGGGTCGCCGGCCGCGCGCGAGTTCTCGGCCCTGGTGTACGACGCGGGCGCGGGCAAGGCGGTCCTCTTCGGGGGCGATACCAACCCCGCGGCGCTGGGCGACACCAGGGCGTATGATGCCGCCTCCAATACGTGGACGAGTGTGTCGTTGACCGGAGGCTCGCCCTCCGCGCGTGGCTCCCATGCCATGGTGTACGTTCCCGGCAGCGGCGAAGTGATCCTCTTCGGGGGCGCGGATTCCTCCGGCGCCCCGCTCGCCGACACCTGGACTTACGGTGGCTAATAGAGCCTCCGGGCGGCGCCGCCGCGAAAGACGACGGCCCCCGGCGTGAAGGCAGGTCGGCTCGTTCTCGCCACCCTGATGCTGGCGACGGTCATCGCGAACGTCGCCAGTGTCTGCCTCTTTCCGCAGATAGTCGTTCTCTCGGCCGATTTCGGACGGCCGGTGAACGAGGTCGTCTGGACGATGGTGGCGTTCGACATCATCGCGACCGGTGTGGGCGGTGTCGCCGCTGCTCTGGGCGCGGTGGTGGGCAACCGCAGGATGCTCATGGTGGCGCTTGGTCTGCTGGTGGTGGGGAGCCTGGCAGCCGCCCTTTCCACCGATCTCGGACTGCTCATCGCGGCTCGGGCCGTCCAGGGAGTGGGCATGGCGGCCCAGGCGCTGTCGTTCGGGATCGTGGCCAACTACTGGCGCGGTGAGGCCATGCGGCGGGCTATCAGCCTCATAGTCCTCTCCATGGGTCTGGGCGCGGTTGTGGGATTTCTGCTGAGTGGGTTCGTCTGGAGGGGTGGTGGCGACTGGCGCACTGTCTTCTGGGTGCTGTGCGTCGGTGGAGCGGTCGACCTCTTGTTGACGGCTAAGTTCCTCAAAGAGACCAAAAGAGTGTCGGGCGTACCCATCGACTACGCGGGCTGCGTCGGGCTTGTGGCTTGGTCGGTGCTCCTGTTACTGGCGCTCAGCCAAGCCAACGCGTGGGGATGGGGGAGCGCCAAGGTCCTCGGCCTGCTCGTGGCGGGGGTGGTCGCGCTGGTGGCGTGGGCGCTGTGGGAGTTGCGCAATCCCGCGCCGCTTCTGGACCTCAGGGTGCTGGGAAAGATGGGCGTCTGGCAGGGGGCCGTCATCTGGCTGGGTGTCACCATCGCGATGTGCATCCCCGGCACCGCGCTGCCCTATCTGTTCCAGACTCCCACGGCTTCGGGGTTCGGCTTCGGTTGGGATCTCTTCACAGTGTCGCTCGCTCTCGCGGTGCCCGCTATCACGATGACCGTGCTCTCGCCCACCACGACCGGGCTCATGCGCCGGATAGGGGCGAAGCGGACCATGTTGTTGGGTGCGACGTTCGGGCTGAGCGGCTTTGGGCTGGCGCTCGCTCATGGATCCGCGGGAATCATCATGGTCTGGTTGGCGGCCACCGGCGTCATGGGCGCCTGGGCCACCTCGGCCACCTACGCAGTCGCGACCGAGGCCGTGCCGCCTGAGAAGGGCATCATCGTCGGGACGATCTACAACACCGTGGGAGGGCTTGGCACCGCCGTCGGAGCGGCGGCGGTGGGATATGTGCTCTCCCTGCGCGAGGTGGGCGTCGAGGTGAGCACCCCTTCGGGCGTCGTGACCGAGTTCTTCCCCGCCGAGGAGACCATCACCTGGTCCATGGTGCTGGTGGGAGCAGTCGCTCTTGTCGGCGTGCTTTCGGCGCTCACCATCAGGTCGAAGCGTCTCCGCATAGTGGGCCGGGGGCCGGAAACGGCCTGACCGCCCGCGATCAGACGGGCTGAGCCTCTTCCTGGGGCCGGACGTCGGCGAGTGCCGCGTCCTGCTTCTTGGCAGCGGCATCGACGAGGCCCTTGAGGCGCAGAGCGAGGTCCTGCAGCTGCTTGACCTCTTGTTCCACCTGCTTGGTCCCCGACACGGCCTGGGTGCTCGCCAGGTTGATACTGTCGATGGCCTGGCTGATCTGCTCCATGCCGGCCAGCTGCTGGCGGCTGGAAGCCGAGATCTGCAGGGCCGACTCAGAAGCCTCGTTGACGCTCTGCGCGAGCGCGTGGATGGCCTCGCCCGAATCGAGCGACTGCTGCCGCCCGGCTTCGATGGCCTGGCGTCCCTCCTCGGCGGCCTGCACCGCCATGGTGCTCGCCTTCTGGATCTCGGAGAGGATGGTCCGCACCTGGGAGACGGCCTGCTTGGACTGCTCGGCCAGGTTCTTGACCTCCTGCGCGACGACTGTGAAGCCCTTGCCCTGCTCGCCGGCCTTTGCCGCCTCGATGGAGGCGTTCACCGACAGCAGGTTGGACTGCTCGGCCAGGTCGTTCACGGTGGTGATGATCTCGCCCACCGCTTGGGTCTGCTCGCTCAGACGGTTGATGGTCTCGGCCACCGCGCTCATCTGATTCTGCATGGTCTCTATGCCGGATATGGTCTCCTCCACCGTCATGCGGCCGGTCTCGGCCACGCGGGCGACGTTCTCGGAGTTCTCAGCCACCTGAGCTGCCTTCTCTTGAGCGAGGAGAGCGGTCTGCTTGACCTCCTCCACCGTGGCCGTGGTCTCATTGGTGGACGCAGCCGTCTCCGCCGCGCCCGCGGATACCTGGGTGGAGATGGCGAGGAGCTCGGCGGCCGATCGGTCGATGTCGGCCACCGCTTCGCGGAGTTGACGGCGGATCGTCTGTGAGATGGTCACGGCGAACGCGATGCCGCCCGCCACGACGACGGCGGCCATGATCAGCATGATGAGCCACATGCGGCCCGCGTTGCCGGCAAGGCGGTCCGCCTCTGCCGCCTCATAGGCAGAAGCCGAGGCTTTGAACGATTCGGTGGCCTCACGCAGTTGGGCGCTCATGGGGATGACGTTCTCTCTCACCATGTTCAGCGCTTCGGCCGTCTTGGTCTCGGCCAGCGCGAGATCCTCGCTGGCTGCCTGGTAGTACTGGTCGAGGAGGGCGGCCAGGCTGTGCACCGTGGCCTGCTGCTCCGAGCCGTCCACTGCCAGCGCAGACAGAGTGTCGAGCGCCACCCTGGCCGCTGCGGCCTCTTCTTCCAGCCGTGTCCCTTGGGCTTCACGGGTTGCCTGATCGTAGGTGACGACAGATATGAGCACGGCGCTCTCCATGTTCGAAGCGCTCTCAGCTATCGTACCGGCGGCCTCGACCTGGGCCCGCGTGGAGTCGCTGTATTCCTTGATGCCCGACTGCAGGGGTATCAGTTGGGTCACTCCGACCACCACCAGGGCCAACACGAGGACCATCAGGCCCACGTATCCCAGCAGGATGCGGCGTACTACTGTCATTTGTGTCTCTCCCTCTGCGGATCCGACTCGATCGAAACGCCGGGGCATCGCCCCTGGCGTGAGCGGCGAACATGATTGCTTCTAGAGCATTTTCGGCTGCAAAGTCGTTGGACTTGAAGGTTTTCGGCGGCAGGATGGTATCGTTGTCTAGTCTGTGTACCAATGCGCTCGGCGGGGATCGAGCCCTCGAGCGCGGCCTCGGATCGCTTGGGAGGCATCCCGTATGAGCAAGAACAGATACCGACACCTCCTCGCGCCGGGCTGCATCGGCCGGACTCCCATCAAGAACCGCATGGTGAGGATGGCGGCACACCCCGGCTTTCCCGACTACGAAGACGGCTTTCTGCAGCCGTTCTACTCCGACTTCTGGGTCTCGTTCGCCAAAGGGGGTGCGGGTCTCATCGGTTGCGGTGTCTCGCCTGCTCCCGGAGTCGGCTGGTCGCTCGACATCGACGAGCAGATACCCAGGGTCCTCGAGATGAACAAGAGGATCCACGAGTACGGCGCCGCTACCTTCGTCCAGATCTTCCATGTGGGGCCCTGGATGCCGCCGCCTCTGACCGTTGCCGCGTCGAGCCTCTCTCTGGACGAGATCCCGGTCACCGGGCAGAACTTCCCGGACGCCCGCCCCATGCCGGTTTCGGAGATCAAGGAACTCATCCGGCATTTCGGCAGGGTGGCCGAGCGGGCCAGGCGCGCCGGGTTCGACATGGCCGAGATCAACGCCGGGTGCAACCACCTGTTCGGCACCTTTCTCTCCCGCGCTTGGAACAAGCGGGAGGACGAGTACGGCTACGCCAGCCTTGAAGACCGCTCGCGGTTCATCGTGGAGCTCATCGGGGAGATCAAACGCCAGGCGGGCGACGACTTCGGCGTGATCGTCCTCGCAAACGCCGCCGAACCGGGGCTCGAGAACGGCATAACCGCGGAAGAGGGCCGGGAGTTCGCGAAGATCTTCGAAGCGGCGGGCGCGGATGCTCTGCATTCCCGGGTGGAGATGTACCTCATGCGCAGGACCCCGGCCGACAGCGACTGCACCCACTTCCCCGACATGGCCTTATACCCCGAAGTGCCGGAGTTCGCGAAGCTGTGTGAAGCCGACACCGGCAGGCACGGAGTGGGAGCGTGGATACCCTACGCGGCCGCCATCAAGGAGGTCGTCGGGATACCGGTGATAGGGACGGGAAGGTTGGACGCCGCCTTGGGCGAGGAGCTCGTCAGGAAGGGCGTCATCGACTTCGTGAACCTCAACCGCCGCATGATCGCCGACCACGAGTACGCAAACAAGATCGCCGAAGGCCGCGAAGACGACATCGCGCCCTGCACCGCGTGCATGACATGTTTCAGCAACGTGGAGTCGGGCGGTCGTATCAAGTGTCGCATCAACGCCACGGCCGGCAGAGAGCGGGAGTATGAGCTGCGGCCCGCCGTCACCAAGAAGCGGGTCGTCGTGGTGGGGAGCGGTCCGGCCGGCATGGAGGCCGCCCGCGTGGCGGCGCTGCGCGGCCACGCGGTGACTCTCCTGGAGAAGGAGCCCTTCCTGGGCGGCGGCATGAACCTGGCGGCCGTGGTCAAGGGCACCGAGCGCGAAGAGATGCTCAAAATCGTCGACTACCTCACTTCGCAGATACGCAAGGCCGGGGTCGACGTGCGCAAGAAGACGGAGGCCACCAGGGCGGTCGTTGCCGGGCTGGAGCCCGACGTCGTCGTCGTGGCGGTGGGGGGCAGACACAACGTCCCGGACATACCGGGAATGAGCAGCAAGAAGGTCATGACCGGGGAGGAACTCCACCACAGGCTCAAGTTCTACCTGAGGTTGATGGGGGCGCGCATGATGACCCGACTCGTGAGGGTCTATCTGCCGGTGGGAAAGAGAGTAGTGATCGTCGGCGGGACCATCCAAGGTTGCGAGACCGCCGAGATGCTGGCCAAGGCGGGCAGAGAGGTCACCATCGTGGAGCCGGGGTCCGAGATGGGCGAGGGGCTGCTCCACCGGCTGGTCAAGCCTCAACTCCTGCACTGGCTCGACGAGAAGGGTGTGACCATGCTGACCGGCGCGGAACCGGTCGAGGTGAACGACGAGGGCCTGGTCATCACGACCGAGGGCGGTGGAAGGCAGGTCATCCCCGCCGACACGGTCGTGACTGCACTGCCGCTTTCGCCCGATGCCGGATTGGCCGACGGATTGAAGGATGTCGCATCCGAGATGCACTTCATCGGCGACTGCAAGGAGCCGGGTCTCGTGGTGGATGCGGTCGCCGACGGAGCGGCGGTGGCGCGGGCTATCTAGCGGGCCGCTGACGATTCAGCAGCCGCTAGCTCTCCAACAGTTCGCGGCCATGGCGCCGCAGCGCGTCCATAAGCTGGTCGAGGTGCGCCGGCGTCGTCAGCGGATTGATGATCGTCACCCGGAGTGCGCCCACCCCTAGGTGCTTTGACGGCACGATGTAGAACTCGCCCGATTCGATGAGGCGGCGCCGCAGCTCCAACTGGAATTCGCCGACGCGCTCGTCGGGCGCGCCGCGCAGTGCGGCGGGGAGGTGGCGGAACACCACGATGTTGCACTGTGGCTCGTGCAGAGCGGCGAAGTCGTCCGCGGCCGACAGTTTGTCGTAGAACGTCCGCCCAAGGGCAAACGTGACGTCCACCATGTCGGCGAAGAGCTGTCTGCCGAACAACGCCCACACACCCCACAACCCGAATGCCGCAGCCCGCTTGGTGCACTCCACGGTGCGGACTCCGCTGTCGTACTCCGCCAGCCCAGGGGCGGCCGGGTCGAACAAGTAGGGTGCATCTTGGCGGAAGGCGTCGAAGCCCCGACTCCTCTCCCGGTAGAGCACGAAGGCGCAGAGGCCCGGTACGAAGAGCATCTTGTGGGCGTCCCAGACGACACTGTCGGCCCTCTCCAAGCCGGCCACCAGGTGGCGGTGCCGGTCGCTGAGGACGGCCGACCCGCCGTGGGCCGCGTCCACGTGGAGCCACACACCGTGGCGGCTGCAGACCTCCGCGATCTCATCCAACGGGTCGAAAGCTCCGGTGGGAGTGGCGCAGGCGCAGGCGACTACCGCGACTATGGGCCGGCCCTCCGACTCCAAGCGGCACAGCTCGATCTCGAGCCGCCCTGGGTCCATGCGTCCCAGCCCGTCAAGCCCTACATGCACGGTCTGGCGGCTGCCGAGCCCGAGGATACCCGCGGCCCGGGCGACGCTGTAGTGGGCGTCGGCGTGGGCGAGGAGAGCGGGAGGGGACACGGCCGCGGACCGTTCCCCGGTCGGCGATGTCCCGCCGTAAGGCGCTCCGTCCGCCAACCCCTGGTTCCAGACATCGCCCAGCGCGACGTTGCGGGCGGTCAAGAGGGCTGTGAGGTTGGCCAGCGACCCGCCATGCGTCGCCGAGCCTGCGAAGGTACCGGGTTCCCAGCCGATAGCCTCACCCAGTTCCTGCACCATGGCCTGCTCCACGGCCGTCGCCCACGGGCCCATCTCGTAGATGGCCATGACCTGGTTGGTGACGGATCCCACGGCGTCGAACAGGCCGGCCACGGGTACGGGGGCCGGCACCTGATGGCCGATGTAGCGGGGGTCGTGAAGGTTCAGCCCCCGCCCGAGCATGGTCTCCACGAGGCCGGAGAAGTGGGCGGCCGTCTGGGCCGCTGGACCGCCGGCCGTCTGGGTCGCAGGTCCGCCCGCCTCGCCGCCGCGCAGGAGCGCCCGGGCGTCTCGTATGGCGTCGGAGGGTTCGGCCCACGGCAGCACGGGGCCTTCCGACCTCTGGGCGCGTTGCAGGTTGGCGGCCAGGAGGTCCGCCAACCGGTGGCCGGCCTCTTCGAGCAGGTGCGGCTCATAGGCCGCGGCGATGCGTTGCCGGGCCGGGGCGAGTCCGTCTGAGACTGATGACATGGCGCGAGCTACCTTGTTGGCGTTGTACAGAGAGCGCCGCCTATTGTCCGTCTCGCGCCGATCTGTCGCAATGCCCGGCGAAGAAAAGGTGCTCAGGCCTTGGCGGCGACTGTGCGACCGGCGTTGCTGTTTTTCGCCCGGTACATGTTCGCGTCGGCGACGTGGAACAGCTCGTGAGTGCTCCGTCCATTCTGCGGGAAGACGGCTATGCCACAGCTCAGCCGCAGGGCGAGTGGGAGCGCGTCTTTCACGGCTACTGGGTGGTCGGCGAGACACTCCCCTATCCTCTCGACCACCCGGCGCGCCCCCTCCCGGTCGGTGTCCGGCAGGATGGCGAGAAACTCGTCTCCCCCGAAACGGCCGAGCGTGTCGATGCCCCTCAGGGCTTCTTGGAGGGCTCGCGCGACGGTCACCAGCACCTGGTCGCCGACTTCGTGCCCGTATGTATCGTTGAAGAACTTGAACCTGTCGACGTCCATCATCACGAGCGAGAAGGACGCACCGGCCCGGCCGCTCCGCGCCACTTCCCGGTTGAGGCATTCGATTATATGGCGGCGGTTCGCGATGCCGGTCAGAGCGTCGTTATCGGCAAGATAGCGCGCATCGTCGTAGCGGCATGCCCCCTCGAGCGCCACCGCGACCTGCGAGACGATGTTGGTTACCAGTTCGAGCTCGCCCTCAGACAGTCTGCAGTCGTCTTGATCGGTCGCCATGCACGCGGCTCCCAGCGTCACCTGACGGTAGACCATGGGAAACACCATCATTTTCACGAACGGACCGGCAGACATGTCTGCGTCGCCGTTGCCGGAGCTGGGTGTACCCCGGCCATCGACCAGTATCGGAGTGTCGTCGGTGTTATCGGCGTTGGAAAGTAGGAACTTCCTGAGCACTTTGCGGAGCTGGCCTTCATTTGCCTCCGGTAGCTGCTTGGGAGACGCGAAGCGCAGGCTGCCGCGTTGACCGGGCGCAGACAGCGCTACCGAGGTACAGTGCGCGGCCTGGGAGAGGATCGCCGCTCCGGCTTCAAGTATCTCTTGGACCGAGGCGCAGTGACTGATCTGTTTGGATGCGTGGTTCAGAATGGCGAGCCGTTCCTTTTCCGCCTCCAGTTCTCGCGTGCGCTCGTTCACCCGTTCTTCGAGCGCCTGAGAGGCTTCCACAAGGGAGACGCGTAGCCGGTAGTGCTGAGCAGTGAAGACGAGCTGTCGCGTGAGTACGAGAACAGGGATGAGTGTGCTCAAGGCGATGGCCACCGCGCTTGCGACCGTGCCCGAGCTGTCATTGATCACGAAATGGTTGTAGAGGATGAAGCCCGATGCGACCACGGCGGCGTACGGACTGTAGGAGTGTATGAGCCCTCCCAATCCGACCCCGGCTCGGGCGAACGAAGAAGCGCTCTGACTCTCGATCTGGTTGCCACGGGCTCGCCCTTGGACATAGGCCAGGGCGGCGATGCCAAGGAGCGCATAGCTGAGGGCCCATAGGGGATCCACCCACGCGCCGGTGGCGTAAGTATCAGTGACGATCATGCGTGCGTAGACCGTGTCGGCGACCAGCATGATCGTCAGCGAGGCGATCAGCCAGGTGGTGCCTCTGGGTATCGTCCGCCGTGCCGCGGACAAAGCCAGCGAGACGTACGCTCCGACGAGCAGGAGGTCGAGTATGCAGTATCCAAGTGCGGTCACATTGGCGAGCGGGGTGGCTCCGGGATGGATGACGGGGTCCAGGAGGAACTCCCAGATGAGAGCCGCGCCCACGGCCGCGGCGAGCATCCCATCGAGCAAGAAGACCATGCCGGTGCTCCGCTTGACAGCCCGAGCGGCGGGGAGTTTCATCATTGCCGCGTACACGAGGGGATAGAAGGCAAGCCAGGCGACATCGGCCGCCGAGAGATACGGGGCTTTGTCGCCCAAAACAAGTTCGTGGACGGCCCAGATGGCTTCCGCGATCGTCAAACAGAGACCGGCCGCCGCCAAGAGACCCCAATACCAGCGCATGAACCGGTCGTGCGCCCTCGCGGCCGCGAGGGCGCAGAAACACGCGGCCGCCAGGGCGGCCCCGATGATCATGAGGTCGAGTGTTGCCATCTTGGCGGGGGAGCCGGAGAGGGACGTCACGGCCGCGTACGCGGCCACGTAGGCCAAGAAGAGCCCGGCCCCGGCCCACACCCACCGCCCACTATGCGTCATACGAATATTCGCCCCTTTATGCAGTATCACTAGACCAGATATCGGGTGCGCGGTACTTGGGCTTTAGGAGCAGTCAGTTCTGCGCGGTCACGTCGGCCAAGGTGCGACGAAAGGCCTCTTCGGGCGAGACGATGGGCCGGTAGCCGAAGTCATGCTCGGCTTGGTCGTGGCGGTAGGTGTGATCCACGCAGGTCTGCACCACTGCGAAGCGGTTGAAGTTGGAGCGGGGGGCGATGAGTTCTGCCACACAGGCCAGTCCGTACGCTATCGGATAGGGGATCTTGCGCCGGGGTATGGGCAGATCGAGGGCCTCCAGATAGGGTTCCATGAAGTCGAAGAAGTTGCGTCCCGGGTAATAGTCTCCGATGAAGTACGCCCGCCCGGCCACCTTGGAGCCGGGAAACAGGTGGCTTGCGGCGCAGAGATGCGCGTGGGCCACGTTCTCGGAGTAGGCGTGGCTGAAGCGGGCCTTGCCGCTGCCGAGCCGGATCCTGTTGCCCCTGCGCGCGATTGCAAGGATGTTTCCCAGATGGTAGCGGTCGCGCGGGCCGTACATGCCCACCGGACGCAACGCACAGGTGGCCAGAGCGGCTCCATTGGCCGCGAGTACCAGTCTCTCGGCTTCGATCTTGCTGCGCGAGTAGGGGTCGCGTGGCAGCCGCGGCGGGTAGGGGAGCGTCTCGTCGCCGTCGACGATCGGCCGGCGACCGTCGACCACGACGTCGATGGTGCTGGTGTAGACGAGCCTTTGGATGCCGAGCTCCCGGCAGACCTCCACCACCAGCCGGTTGCCTGCGACGTTGACCTGGTCGTACGTGGCGGCCGGCGTGGCCGTGTCCCAGACCGCGGCCGCGGTCTGGAAGACGATGTCGGCGCCGGCGCAGGCGGCCACCACGTCATCGCGACAACGGATGTCGCCCAGGCGCACCTCACAGACAGGCTCCGGCGCGGGCTCCAGATCGAGGATACGAACCTGCTTCCCGGCCGAGAGCAACTGCCTCACGATCTCAAAGCCCAGCATGCCCGATCCGCCGATGACTGTGCAGCGTTCGAAACCCACGGTCTTGTGATCCTGTACATCGGTCACTTCGCCGCGCTCCCATCGGGCCGCACCGGCGGACTGACCTTGATGGCTCCCGCCGGGCAGACGGCCTCGCACTCGCCGCAGCGTGTGCAGAGTGACGGCCACAGCGGGGTGACGCGCCATATCTGAGGGTCATACGGATCGTCCTCTTTGGCGCCCTGAGTCTGATGCAGCAGAAACACCGCCGGTTGACAGACCCTGAGGCAGAGGCCGCACTCCCGCGGATCGATACCTACGCCGTCTCCACATAACTTGTAGTCGATGCGGATACGGGTGCGCCTCATCTGTTGTCTGGTTCGGGGTCTTTTCTGATCGCCGACCGGCCGCCCGGGCCTATCGGGTGCCTGCCAATGCGGGGAAACGATCTCGGGGGACCAGGTACAGAGCTCCCGTGGGACAGGCGTGGCGGCAGACCCCGCAGCCGTAGCATCTCTCGAGGTCGATCACCGGACGCTCCAAGACCTTGTCCATGCGTATCGCCCCGAACGGGCACTTGGTCACGCAGGCGCCGCAGGCCATGCAATGCGACTCCTCCAGTTCGACGAGATATTCGGACTTGTAGATGGACATGATCCCGAAGTCCACCCGCGGCCGTAATCCGGCGCATTCGGGGCTCTCGCACGAGCAGAGGTTGTTGATGTAGGGGTAGGGTCCGTACCAGATGGTCCCGATGTAGCCCTTGGCGTTGTGTTCCCGGAAACGGGCCACCGCCTCCTCGCGGGTGAGGTGGTACTTCTCACTCTCGGGGATGAAGCGGGGCAGCTTGTCGATGATCTCCGACATCACGCCGAAGTTGATGCAGCACGCCTCCTTGACCCCGCGGGTCATGTAACGGCACATGCAGTTCTTCTCGATGATGGGTTCGCACGCGCAGTGTTGCAGGATGGCTTCGGCGTCTTCCATCGGGATCACTTGGCCGATGTGCCCCTCGGGCCGGAAAGGATTGACCGGGGGCTTCTGGCTGTGCAGCATGCGTTCGGCCACACGCTTCACCAGCCGCCCGATGATGGGCATCTGGAAGGTATGGTCCATCCCTACCGGGCTGAGGCCGTTCACCTTGCGCACCGACATCTGCTCGAAATTCGTGTACTGCTCGAGCAGAAACTCGCGGAGGTTGTATTTCTCTGCTATCTCGTTGGAGTAGTGCTCGGCGTTCAGATACCACTTGCCGCCGGCGCCATGCTCCATGCAGTGGTCGCACATAGCTAGCCATGATGACGGATGGAGGCACCGAAAAGCAAGTAGCCGTTGTCCGCGGCGCCGCGGACGGGGGACGGGCGCGCCCTGAGGCAGCCGCGTGGTGGCCGTGCCCCGGCCGGCGGCTACCGTGCGCCCAGGCGCAGGGCCCGTCGCAGCATGAACGGGCGCAACTGCCAGGCCCAGGAGGTCTCGAGGACGTCGGGGTTGTTGCAGGCCGTGCACGTAGCGGCCCGGCGGAGCATGGCCTGGTAGTGAGGCCCGCGGATGAGGGCGGCCAGTGAGTCTCCCGACGCGCGCAGTTCCTGCACGGTCGCGAGAGGCACGTCGCGGCGCATGCAGTCGCGGACGGCGCCGTCGGCCTCCACGGTGAGGGTGGCGTGGGGGGCACTGCAGACATACCCGTGCAGCCCGGGGTCGGCCGCCAGGAGGTCGAGGTAGCGCCCGGTGGTCAGCAGCGGGTAGCCGGCGGCCTGGAGGGCGCGGGCCAGCCTCGCGATCTCGCGCAGCTCGCTCTCCGACAGCGCCAGACCCTCCTTCGAGTCGCTGAACCCCGCGTCGAGCATCACGCCGGTCTCCATGGGACAGAAGTAGAGGCCGGCGCCCCAGCGCTTCGCAACCGGGGCGACTCTGCGCAGCGCGCCCGCGTTCTTGCGAGACAGCACGGTGTTCACCAACAGCCGCGGACGCAGGGGGTCGGAGCTGAGTTCCGTCGCGAATCCGTCCAGGCGCTCGTACAGGCCCGGCAGTCCGCGCATGCGGTCGTGTGCGTCGCCCACGTCGTCCAGGCTCACGATGAGTGTCCGCACCAGGCCTCGCAGCTCGTGCCAGCGTTCGGGGAGCAGCCACCCGTTGGTGATCAGCACCACCGCGAGTCCTGCCGCGCGGGCCACCTCGAGCAGTCCGGCCAGATCGGGCCGCAACAGGGGTTCACCGCCCCACACCACAAGAAGTGGGAAGCCATCGGCGCCGGCCTGCCGGTAGAGCCAGGCGATCTCCTCGGTGGTCAGCTCACGAGTGCCGGGGCGGGCGGTCTCGTCCTCGCCGGCGCGCCACAGACAGGTGGCGCAGCGGGCGTTGCAGCTCCTGGTGATCAGGTGGCTGAGAAAGAGCGGGCGGCCGCGCACCCTGGCTCGCACGACGCGCCGCGCGAGACGGATCTCGGCCCCGGTCCGGCCGGCACCGTGCTGCGCGGAAGGCAGCGACGTGCGACCCGATGAGTGCGATTGCGCCATGTGGGTACTCTTCCCGCGAGAAGAACTTCGTGCACCTGGAGACGGGAGGACTCACGTGAAGTACGTGGCCATCTGGTTCGCGGCCTTCTTCGCCATCAGCGCCGTCGACGCGCTCTGGCACCTGGTCATCTTCGGCTGGGCCTATGGTCCGGGCTTCAAGTCGGTGGCCAGGATGGAAGATGGGAACCTCGCGCTCCAGCCTATCCCCGGAGTCATCTCGCAGATCCTTGTGGTGAGTGCGCTCGTGGTCCTCACCATCCTCAGCGTGCGGGCGGGCCACGGGTATCCGCTCAACTTCCTGGTGGGGGCACTGGGCGGGGTACTTGCCATCAGCGTGTATGGGCTGGTGAACCAGGCGCTCATCAAGGACTGGTCGTGGACACTGACTGCGCTGGAGGTGGTCTGGGGCCCCATCGTAGGCGGATTGGGCGGTCTCTTCATCGCCTGGATGTACAGGGTGATCTAGATGCCGCAGAAACGAGTGGGATAACAAGCGCGGGACGGACCATGACAGATCACCTCGATCCCAACAAGTTGCATGTGACGTTCGCTTCCGGGATCTCCCACCATGGCCCGCCGATGCCGCGCGCCTATACCCTGACGCATTCGGACTTCACCGGAGAGCTATTTCTCACTGTGGGCTCTCAGTACGATCGCCAGCAGACCTCGGGGCTGTACACGCGCATCATGCGCGACGAGGTCCTGGCCGAATGGGGCGAGACTGCCGGATCCGAACGGGAAGCCAAGCTGGAGGTCCACTGCCACGTGAACGGCGGCCTGGTGGTGGGTACATCCGGCTTCAGGTATCGGATCTTCCGCCAACACATGCCCATGGTGCTCGAGGCGTTCCGTTACGGCGACCGTGAGATGTTTCTGCAACATCCGGAACTGGACGGCGCCCGGGTCTGGGTGGTCTTCCACTCGACTAAGACCCGCTACGACTTCGCCGAGAGCTGGGGACGCATGGGTGATTATCGGATAACACCGGCGACCAAGGAAACAAGGGAGGGTTCTACATGAGCCGGAAGATCGATATCGGGGCCGCGGCGGACTTCGCCGACGGCGCCATGAAGGCGGTCGAGGTCGAGGGGCGCGATCTGCTGATCGCGCGGGTGGGCGACCATTTCTACGCGGCCGACGAGCGTTGTCCGCACCTGGGCGGCCATCTGGCCCGCGGCGTGCTTGAGGGTACGGTGGTGCAGTGCCCTCTTCACGGCTCGCGCTTCGACCTCGTCGACGGCAGCGTGCTGCGCTGGACCAAGGCGTCGGGCCTGATGCTCAAGCTGGGCAAGCTTTTCAAGCCTGAGAAGGCGCTCAAGACCCATCAGGCGGCGGTCGAAGACGGAAGGTTGCTCGTCGAGGTCGACTAGGCCGGCGAACCGCTCCTGGGCGGGCCGGCTCCCCTAGGCCAGCGAGCCGCCCCGGGCTTCGATGAGGTGGCGCGTGAAGCCCGAGTGGAGCGAGCTCCCCGGGTCGTCACCCCATCGGCACAGTAGCTCGAACATGGGCTTCGTGACGGTGAAGGCGAGCATCCACGGCTCCAGATGTTGACGCATCGCTTGGTCGGTCGAGCCGATGATGGCCTGCGGCGACTCGATATCGTCGAAGAGTGTCGCCAATTGCATGCAGCCTGAGCCGAAGCGCGACAGTATCGGCTCCACATCGTCGGGACGGCTGTAGTAGGTGGCCCCCGTGGCGAGGATGGCCAGCTGGTCGGCGTTCACGTAGAAGGTCACCGTGCGCAGGTACTCGTATTGCTCCGGGCGGAGGGGGCCGAACAAGAGATGCCCGTGGATGGGGTGGTAGTCCTGGGCTGAATCCAGCCAGAGGTTCATGAGCTGGGCGTTCTCCCGCAGACCCTCCTCTTCGCACAGAAAGTCGACCAGCTTCTCGCGGGGCATGCCGCCCTCGCCGAAGAGATGCCCGCCGGCACACCCCGCCCTCTCCTTGGTGAGGTGCAGCGTCCTGCCCTCGCGCCACTTCTCGAATGCCGCGAAGAGGCACTGCCTGCCCTCAGGCACGACCAAAGGCTCGAACGGCTCCGGGTCGGGCGCGTCGTAGAACCCGATGAGCGGCACGCTGATCGAAAGCGTCTTGAGTATCTGGGAAGGATCAGGTTGCATGGTCACTCCTCTCTCAAGGTGACGAGCTGCTCCGAAGCCTCTTCAACGCCGGCCGGTTCGACCGCGGACATCAGTTGGAGAAGCCGCGGTAGCAGCAAGGGTTTGAGTAGTAGGGCTCGTCCCTTGATCCTGACGCGGCCGCGTAGGAATGCCCGCGATTGCAAGAGCGCGGTCTGAGGCCCCCAGATCATCAGGTCGGGACGTTTCGGGATGCCGTCATGCACCAAGAGCTTGCCCCCCAAGAATTCCAGGGTCACCTCGGCCTGGGTATCGGTGGCCTTGATGGCGACCTCGCCCTGCAGACGGTCGAAGTGGCCGCGGAGCCCGGCCTGCCGCTGGATGTTCTTGTGCATGAGGTCGACTAGTCGCGGGGCGAGCCCGGCCTCTTGAGCCGCATGATCGACCCTCACAGGTAGCGCCGAGAGGGCGCGGCGGGGCTGCCAGTGCCTGATTCTCAAGGTGTGGATGCTCCGGTCCGGGCATACATACCGGCGATGGTATCACCTGCGCTCAGGCTATAGACTGCCACCCATGGCCGACGGTATGGACAGACGGCAGCGCGACCGTGCCTACGAGCGAGAGCTGGAACGGAGCTACAGGCGGCTCAAGAAGCAGGGTGCGACAGACGACGACGCCGATGAGATAGCCCGCGAGGTCGCCAATCGCTCGGCCGAGCGGGCAAAAGCCCCGGTGTTTCACACGGACCAGGAGTTCGCCGGCGTGGCCAACGATATCTGCGAGAAGCTGGCCGGCGGCATGAGCTACTACGAGCTGTTCGGCGACACTCCCTATCTGGTGGGGGGGCGCATCGACCGGGTCGTCTCTCTGGCCACCCGGACGGACCCGCCGGTGGAGATGCCGCTCGCCCGCGCGGCGAAGAGGGCCACCGCGCTCGAGAGGCTCTCCGGGGGAGTGGCTGTGTTGCTGTTCGCACTCGCCCTGGGCACTCTGGGTCTCTGGTATGCGGTCCTTGTCGGCATGGTCGTCAGTGTCGCCGCCGAGATCTACGTCCAGGCGCTCATGCCTCGTACTCTCCGCAAGGCCGCCGCTACCTACCACGTGCCGGCGGCGGTCCTCGCGGCCGCCGCCATCGCCCTCATATTCCTTGCCTACCGGTGGTACGGAGGGGTCACCGAGTACCCATACCTCATGGCTGTGGTGGCCGCCGTGACCGTAGTGACTATCGCCTTCCTTATCCCGGGCGTGGTGCTCGGCAGGCTTGTCGTCGCGCATGAAGCCAGGTGGAGACGCGACCTGGAACGCACCCTTCTCGAGCAGAAGGGTCACGGGGAGGGCCCCAAAGATCGGTAGGGTGGCTACATGATCGTCACTGAGAAACCGGCCAGATCGATCCTTTCCACCTCGAAGGTCTACGACTACGCGCTCAACCCCTACACGGGGTGCGGGCACGCGTGCTCGTATTGCTACGCCCGGTTCATGCGCCGTTACTCCGGACACGAAGAGCCCTGGGGAGAGTTCGTCGATGTGAAGGTCAACGCGCCCGATCTTCTGGCGATCGAGATCGAGAAGAAGAAGCCCGGGACCGTGTGGGTGAGCGGTGTGTGCGATCCCTATCAGCCCGTGGAGGCGCAGTACCGGCTCACCCGCGATTGTCTGGCCATCCTGGTCGGGCATCGGTGGCCGGTGAGGATCCAGACGCGGTCGGCGCTGGTGCTGCGCGATATCGACATCCTCAAAGATGCCTCGGATCTCGAGGCGGGCCTCACTATCACCACGGCCGACGACCACATCAGGGAGCTGTTCGAGCCCGGGGCGCCCCCTATCGCCGAGAGGGTACGGGCGCTTGACGTGCTTCACCAAGCGGGCATCCGGACCTACGCCATGATCGCGCCCATGCTCCCGGGCGCCTCCGGCCTGGCTGTGCTGCTCGACGGGAAGGTCGACTACGTGCTGGTGGACCGCATGAACTACGGCTACGGCAACTGGGTCTACCGCAAGTATGGGCTTGAGGCGGCGCGGTCAGATGCCTTCTTCTCTCAGGTCGCACGGGAGCTCGCCTCTGCCTTCAGCGACTTGGGCGTGCCATGCCGGGTGGTGTTCTAGCGCGGCCGGCCGCCGCAAGGTCCGTCTCCTGCCAACGGGCCTGCACAATAGATTCTCGCGGGCGGGAACCGGGCGGACCGTATCGGGGTCGAAGCTCTCTGGATATCCAAGTCGGAGAGGGGTGGTCAAGCCATGAGTCGTCCACACACAGTGGCCGTCGTTTCTGCCGTTGCCGCATCTACGGCTGGTTTCATGGTGGCCAGCCGGTCGAACCTATTGGGAACGGTTGCCGGCGCCATGCTCATGCCGTTGGTGTACACCCTTGTGGCCCACTGGTCGACCGAGGGCCTCGGGTGCGTGGGCCGCTGGGCCCGCCGCCGCTTGGGCCTCAAAATAGAGGACGAGAAGGCAGACGAATCCTCGGCCGTCAAAGAAACGGCCGCAAAAGGAGAGCCCCAGACGACGCCACAGCCATCTCTGGGTAGGCGCAATCTCCTGGGTCAATGGCTGCTGGCGGGATTCTCGCTCTTGGCGCTGGCCGTGAGCATCTACGCCGTGGCCGTGCCGGGCCCGATCCGCACTGTGGTCGTTCAGGAACGCGTGATCGAGAAGACGGTCACAGTGACCACCGAGTCCGACGCCGCGGATGCTGAACCCCAGCTCTTGGCGAGTCTGGATGGGGCATCGGAAGCTGACGCCGCACTGACCACCGGGTCTGCCGCGGCGGATGGGCGGTCCAGTGCAGCAGTCACCGAGACCACCGAACCCGGCTCCGCACAGGCCGAGCAGTCTGACGCACAGGAGCCCGCTGCTGTAGGCACGGGCACGACCGACACCACCGGCGCCGAGGCGGGGGGCACGGGTACCGAAGCCACGTCTTCGGATACCGCGTCGGAGCAGCAGGGTGGCGATACGCCGCCTGCCACGCAGATCTCTGCCCCGCCGGACGGCGGCTCTGAGCAGCCGTCCGAGGGCTCCGGGCAGACCGTCGACGATCCCACCCAGGCCGCCCACGACCCTGGCCAGACCACCCAGGATCCCGCTGAGGCCACCCTGGATGGAGAGTCCTAGCCCGCGCCACAGCCACAAGTCCGCATCCTGGGCCCACGACCCAGGCACTGAGGCGTTCTAGGCGATCCCGGTCGCGACGGGGTGTCGTGGCGGTGACACCAGTTCGACGACATCCCTGAGAGACCGTTCGACCGTGTAACCGGCCGCCTTCGCCACCAGCTTGGACTTGGGCCGGAAGGCCACCGACACCCCGGCTGCCCGCAGCAGGCAGATGTCGTCCAGCCCTGCACCCACCGCAAGCACGTGTTGCGGGGCGAGGCCGGCTGCCGCGCGCAGGTGGCGCAGCACGTTGGATTTGCAGCACGGGTGCTGAGGACATCCTTCCGGGTCGAGCATAGCGGGCGCGAGCACCACTTCCCCGGTGCAGGCGCCGTTGCGAAAGCGGAGGAGGTGCGCCATGGCGAAGTCGGCGAACACCCGGCGGCGTATCACCTCGGCGGCGACTTGGAAGTTGTGCGTCAGAACACCGACCTGGTATCCGGCCTTGCGGAGGGCGAGGACGGTCTCCACTGCTCCTTCCACGAGCGGCATGTCCCGAGCGATCTGCTCGAAGATGTCGTAGGACACCCCGGTGAAGAGCGAGCCTGTCAGCCGCGCCCGCTCGTCGTCGGGGATGGCCTGGTTGTCGATGAACCGGGCGAGCTCGGCGCCGGCTCCCACCTGCTCGGCAAGCTCGACGGCGTAGCGGCCGTCGACAAGGACTTCGTCCATGTCTAGGAGTGCGTACCTCTGCGCGCCTGGTGCCGCATCGGTCTCAGGTAGCAGTTCGTGCCGGTCGCGCCGCTGCGCCTCGAACGTCTCTCGTATCTGGTTGATAGAGAGGCGGTCGTGCCGCCAGGCGCGGTCGAGTATGACGCGGGTGATCTGACCGGCCATATCGTCGAGGGCTTCCAGGGGCTGGGCGGTGCGTCCGCTACCGCCGATGTGGGCCTCCACGATGGTGGCGCCCTTCATCGCCGCGTCGATGAGCAGGCCCACGTCGACTCCGTGGTCGTTCTCAAAACGCAGACCGGTGAGGATAGAGCGCCGCGCCGCGAACGTCCCCCCGAGAGGCTGGGCGATCTCGACCAACTCAGGGAAGAAGGCCTTCAGCAGAGGACGGGCAGTGAGGGCCGTCACTCGTCCCACGCTGGGAGTGAAGCGGGCTTTCACCAGGTCGGCCCTGTCGCCGAGGATGGGCCGCACCATGTGCTCGACGATATCCTCCGGGACGTCGGCCATGCCGCCGTCGAGAAACAGCACGATGTCGCCCTTCGCCGCCTTCGATCCGTCTTCCATGGACGCGCCTCTACCGAGATAGGAGCTCATCATCACCGAAGCTCCCGCCCGTGCGGCCACCTCTCTGCTGCCATCCACCGAGCCGTCATCGACCACCAGGACCTCGCATACGTGAGGTCTGTCTTTGACCAGCCGCACCAGTGACCCGATGGTCTTGGCCTCGTTTCGCACGGGGATCACCACTGAGACGCGTCGTGTCTGGAGATCGGTAGGCTCGGACTGATCCGTCCTGTCCGCGGTCAGGTCCTTCAGGCGCCGGCTGCCATCGTCATGGGATGCTGTATCGAGTCTCATCACTCCACCTTCCTCGAGACGCTCAACTCTTGTCTCCCTTGTGCTGGGGTGACGGCCGGCCGGGCCTGGATGGCTACCGCCGACCTCCTTGATGACTCTTTCGCCGTCGCCAGGAGAATCTGGCAGCGGTACGTAACGCTTTCGTAACAAGTGTCTGAACAGAAGCTGAACACAGGTTTCTTACGGAGATCTTTGGACATCGTAGAACCTGAAGGCCGTCCACCGCGTCTACCGTTGTAGGCGGGAGGACGGAAGGCTATCCTGACCGCTGCAGTGAGGTCGAGCGAGGCCCCGGGACCGGGGCCGCTGAACGGGAGTGCTGATATGAAGTGCAAGCCGGTGGGGATCCTGCTACTCGTACTGATCGCGGCTCTGATGGTCTTCGCTCTGGGCGCGTGCGGCTCCACTGAAGAAGACTCCAGCGAGTCGACGGCGGTCTCCTCCACGGATACCACTGCCCCCGGGGAAGCGACTACCTCGTCTTTGGGAACCGCTCCTTCTTCAGAGGCCACCCCGTCCACCGGCCCGGAGACGACGACCGACTCCACGGTGGCGGTGCAGGCTCCCGAGCGGCAGACCCTCGAGATCGGCGATGTCGCCAAGGTCGAGCAGGGCCACCTGTCGGTCTCCAAGATCACCGTGACCGACGATCTCGCCTCCGACGAAGCGAACGAGCTGCTCCTCACCGGTGAGGAGGGTGAGGGCAAGAACGTCTCGAAGGCTCCGGGCGATGGCAACGAGTTCCTCCTTGTCACTTTCATGTACAAGAAGGCCGAATGGTATGAGTTCCGCGGAGGCCTCTATCCCGAAGACGTTTTTCTGACGGACGCCGAGGGCCCGGAGTACCTGCCTGTGGAGACCAAGGGCCACGGCGGGGTGTTCGAAACGAACGCGGCTGATGTGGCGCCCAACGTGGAGGCCTTCACCACCGCTGTGTTCGAGGTTCCAGAGGGATCGACCGGCCTCGTACTGACCTACCACCCTGGATCCCCCGACGGGTTTTACGTGAACATCCGTTAGGTACCTCCGGTACTACGGATCGGAGACGACGTGCAGCACATCGATCTCGCCGGCCGGAGGGTCTGTAAGGCGGTCATCTTCGACTTCGACTACACGCTGGCCGACTCGTCCACGGGAGTCGTCGAGTGTATGAACCACGCGCTCACAACAATGGGGTTGCCGGCCGGTGATCCTGAGACCGTGAAGGCGCTCATCGGGGTGTCGCTGGCCGGGAGCTTCGAAGCGCTGGCCGGCCACTCCCACGACGGCCGCTTTGATGAGTTCCAGCGCCTGTTTCTCGAGCGGGCCGATCAGGTGATGTTGGACAGCATCCGCCTTTTCGACACGGTGAGGTCGGTCGTGGGCGCGCTTGCGGCCGGTGGAATCGGTCTGGGCATCGTCTCGACCAAGTTCCGCTCCCGGATCGAGGCGTTTCTGGGACGCGACGGGCTGGTCCGGGCGTTCGATGTCATCGTCGGAGGAGAGGATGTTGCCGTGCACAAGCCCGACCCGGCAGGTCTTGTCATGGCCGTCGAGCGGCTGGGAGCGACGCCGCCCGAGGCGCTCTACGTCGGCGACAGCGTCGTCGACGCACAGACGGCAGGGCGCGCCGGGGTGCCCTTCGTGGCCGTGCTGTCGGGAGTGACCCCTCGGGAGGCGTTCGCGGCCTACCAGCCGAGGGCGGTGATCGACGACCTCAGCTTTCTGCCCGCACTACTGCTCTGAGGCGGCGATGGGCCCCGTGGGCCTAGGTACGCTCCCGCCAGGTCTGAAGCACCCTCGGTAGCTCCAGCAGGTCTGCGATGGTTCGCCGTTCGGCGGTGGCCTGCCGTTCGGCGGTGGCCTGCCGTTCGGCGGTGGTGCGCCATGCGGCGCCGGACTGCGGGGCGGCCGGGGCGCCGCCCGGCCGCGCGGCTGGGGTGCCGGACTCGCGCTCGGCGGGAAGGTCGGGGTCTTGACGTGGGCGGAACCAGACCGCTCGGATGCCACACTTGGTCGCGCCTTCGATGTCTTTCTGGAAGTCGTCGCCCACCATGACGAGGTCCTTATCGGGCAGTGCCAGGGCCTTCTTGATGAAGGTGAAGAACTCGGGCGAGGGCTTGTTGTGGCCCACTTCGCGCGAGCAGAACACGCGGTCGATGAGCGGGTCCAGCTCTACCCGGGCCAGGGCGGCCCGGATGTCGGCTTCGAGGGAATCGCCGGCGTTGGTGGCGAGCGCCGTGCCCCAACCCAGAGCCCGGACCTGCTCCAGCGTCTCTCGTGCGTGCGTCACCGCCTCCACGCGCGGCCATGAAGACATGGGGCCTTCGTACTCGGGAAAGTCGACCATGAGCGTGTTGCCCCAGTCGAAGAGCACGAAGCCGGGGCCGGCGCTGACGCCGTGGTCGTCGCCCGCGGCTCGGATGAGCGCGTCGGGGATGGTAGGGTCGATGGCGAGGGCCATGTCGCCGATGATGGCGGCTGGGTCGGTCTTGAGACCGGTCAGGCGCTCCCGCGATCTCGCCAGGAGTTGCTCGTTCCAGGCATTCCGGTCCACCCCCAAGAACTCGGAGGTGGAGGGGAGGTTGTCACCCCAGCTGGACTCCACCGATGTGAGGGTGTGAAACAGGTCGAAGACGACCGCCTTCTTCGTACGGATCACTGCTGTCACGGGCGTGTCGCTCATCGGTGCCCCCGGTTGTT
>ENA-UOUL01001327-UOUL01001327.1-bioreactor-metagenome-genome-assembly--contig:-NODE-1327-length-35551-cov-4.972712_pt1 | contig 35551 bp, 30 predicted proteins | sample MGYA00249838_ERZ747220 | MGnify/ENA primary metagenome ERZ747220 (study PRJEB28778, sample SAMN05720191) | bioreactor metagenome | isolation source: Anaerobic biogas reactor | place: USA:Washington... | reverse complement strand
ACTGCTCAAAGACGCCCTTCTCACGCTTTTTATTGGGGCGGTTTTATCGATTGTGATATCCATGCTTTTGACCTGGGTCAACGATGAGCTGCCTTTTATCTCCCTTCATCAGATGCCGGGCGAGGTCATGTCCCGCACGCGATCCTCTCCGGTGGATCTGACCATCGCCATTGCCGGCGGTTTGGCTGCTGCCTACGCGGTTACCCGCCCCAGGCTTTCAGCAGCCCTGCCTGGTGTGGCGATTGCCACAGCCTTGATGCCGCCTGTGTGCACGATCGGCATTGGATTGGCGCTGCAAGACTGGCAGGTTGCCAGTGGGGCAGGCTTGCTTTTTATCACCAACGCGGTCGCGATCGCCTTTGCATCCGGTTTGATTTTTCTGACCAGAGGCTTTTCCAAAGAGCAGCGTTTTGGCGATGCCAAAGTACCAGCCACCCTGTGGATTTCAACGATCCTTGTGGTGGTTCTGCTGATCCCCTTGAGTTACTTCAGCTTGCGAGTTATCCGGCAAGCGGAAGAATCCCGATTGATCAATGCCGTTGTGGACCGGGAAGTTGCCTTGCTTCCAAACGTCCAGTTGGAGGAAACCAGCTTTGTCAATGGTTCTGGAGTGCTTGACTTGCGTCTGACCTTGCACACCAGTCGCTCGCTATACTGGCAGGAAATCGTCAGCCTACAGGAAGCGATTGCCTCCGGACTTAACCGGGAAGTCTCCCTGAAAGTAGAACAGGTTTTGTTCAGGGAACTTGACCCCTTGGTGCCTCCAACCCTGACGCCAACTTTGACTCCTGGACCAAGCGCGACGCCTACCATGACCAGGACACCGCTTCCGACCTCTACCGCGACACCAACGCAGACGCCTGAGCCGACCCTTACCCCGACTGCCACGGCCACGCCGGAGCCCTTCCAGGCACGCATTATTTGGCCGGATACGCCTGATTTGACCCTCTACCAGGAACCGGGCGGTCCCTCTATCGGCAGATTGTATTTTTCTCAAACTGTGACAGTTTTCCATGACCAGGAGAATTATGATGGATTGGTGTGGGTGAAAATCCGGGATGAGCAGGGGCGGATCGGCTGGCTGCCCCAAAACTATCTGGAAGTGTTGACCCCCTGAAGTTTGGTTTTTTGAGCAAGACTTAATACATTCCCTATTTTAGGTAACTAAAAATGGGTAGATCGCACTGGGGATTGTTTTGAACGTAGATAGCGCTTCTCGTAAAGGCAGACAGGCAAGGTTATAATAGGACCATGCTATTATCCCAGATGCCACCGGCAAGCATCGTCAACAATGCTGAAACTTTCCAAGAGATGCTCGCTCATCTCAAGACCCAGCCTGATATCGCGATTGATACTGAATCGAACAGCCTGTACGTTTATCAGGAACGTGTTTGCCTGATCCAAATTTCTACAGCGGAAAATGATTACCTGATTGACACCCTGGTTTTACCGGGTTTGGATGAGCTGGCGCCTCTGTTTGCTAACCCTGCAATTCAAAAAGTGTTTCATGCCGGCGATTATGACCTGGCAACGCTCAAACGTGATTACGGTTTTGAATTTATCAATGTTTTTGACACCATGCTGGCAGCCACAGCTTTGGCCGAACCATCCATTGGGTTGGCAGCCTTGCTCGAAAAAAATTTGGGTGTCGTCATGGAAAAGAAGTATCAACGGGCGGACTGGGGCAAGCGCCCGCTTAGTTCTGAAATGCTTTTATATGCCCAGAGTGATTCTCATTACCTGCTTGACTTGCGTGACATTTTAATAAAAAAGTTGAAAGACGCAAATCGACTCGATAGCGTTTTGGAAGATAGCGCCGCGGTAGCACGGATAACGCTGCCGATGAAAGAAATCGAAGAAAATATTTGGAAGGTCAGGGGTGCCCAGGACCTCAACCCCATGTCTCTCAGCCTTCTCAAACAGCTGAACCACTTCCGCGAAGACCTGGCCAGGCAGAGAGATGTGCCACCCTTCAAAGTCTTTTCAGACCGGGTAATGACCGAGATTGCCTCCACCCAACCTCATTTTCAGGAAGAGCTGGGGCTTCTGCCTTCCCTATCACCTCGCTTCATAAAACGTTATGGTTCCCAAATCATGAAGGTGATCCAGGAATGGAGAAAAAACCCCATCCCGGTCAAAGCGCGAAAAAACAACCGCCCTAGCGACCGCGAACTGAAACTACGCGATAAATTGAGCAACTGGCGCAAAGCTATCGGGGCAAAAGAAAAAGTGCCCTCCAATGTGGTGCTCCCCCGCGATTTACTTGAACTGATCGCCAATCACGACCCTGCTACAAAAGAAGAATTGGAAATCGTGATGCGTGATTACCCGTATCGCTATCGACGTTATGGACATCAAATCTTTAATGTGATCAAAAGGAGAAGTCAATGAAATTATTCACTTACGGTGCCGCGGGAACAGTTACAGGTTCAATGCACTTGCTTGAACATAACGGGAAAAAACTTCTTTTGGAGTGCGGCACCTTTCAGGGTGCACGGGATGAGTCCTATCAGGTCAATCTGAATTTCCCCTTTGATCCGTCGGAAATTGACGCGATGATGCTCAGCCATGCCCACATCGACCACAGCGGTAATATCCCCAACCTGGTCAAAAAGGGTTACAAGGGCCCGATTTACGCTACCAACGCGACTATTGACCTGGCGGATATCATGCTGCGGGATTCCGGTCACATTCAGGAGAGCGACATTAACTATGTCAACAAAAAACGCCGCAAAAAAGGGCTGCCTGAACGAAAGCCGATCTACACACAAAAAGACGCCATCGCGGCCATGCCTCAATTCCGTTCCTTGTGGTACCAGGAGAAAATCGAAGTGATCCCGGGCGTCTTTGCCCAATTTGTGGAGGCCGGGCATATCCTTGGTTCAGCTGCCATTGTCCTGGATTATCAGGATGAATCAGGCAGACCACGCAGGTTGTGGTTTTCTGGCGATATCGGCCGGCATGATGTACCTATCCTTCGTGACCCGGTTCTGCCGAGCGATGCCCACACGCTAATCATGGAATGTACTTACGGGGACAAACCGCACAAAGACATGGAAGATGCCTATGACGAGTTTGTTGACGTCATCAACCGGACCGTGAACCGGGGTGGAAAGGTGATTGTGCCGGCTTTTGCGGTAGGGCGTACCCAAAACCTGACCTATTTACTGACCGAAGCCATTGAATCAGGGGATATCCCGGATATCCCGGTTGTGGTTGACAGCCCTCTGGCAGTCAATGCTTCCGATCTTTACCGCAAACACACCGAATGTTTTGATGACGAGACCTGGCAGTTTATCGCTGAACACCGCATGAGAGGTTTGGATTATCACAACATCATCTTCACCCGCAGCGTGGATGAATCCAAAGCTTTGAATGAATGGAATGAACCGATGATCATCATCTCCGCCTCTGGCATGGCAGAAGGCGGACGGATTTTGCACCACCTCAAGAACAATATTGAGGATGGACGCAACACGATCCTGATCATTTCCTGGCAGTCACCCAACACTTTGGGACGCCGCCTGGCAGACCAGGAACGCAAAGTGAACATTTTTGGCGAGCAATATTATCGCAAAGCTGAGGTAGTCACAATCGGCGGTCTGAGCGCTCACGCCGGCCAGGACCTGTTGGTAGAATATGCCCTGGCTAGTAAAGACAGCCTTGAGAAGATCATCCTCATCCACGGCGAAGAAAAAGCAGCAACCGCTTTGATGGACAAACTGGCTGAACATCCAGAACTGCCTGAACCCGTCTTTGCGGAAAAAGGACAGCAATTCGACCTGTAGTCGGGTATAATTTTCTTCCTGTTTGGAGAGATGCCGGAGCGGTTGAACGGGACGGTCTCGAAAACCGTTGTAGGTCTCGTACCTACCGTGGGTTCGAATCCCACTCTCTCCGCTCTTATTTTAAGAGAACCTATTGCAGGTAACAGCAAGCCCTTCTTCAGTAAAAAACCCCACCTTTTCCTTATTTTTTTCAGAAGTCTTATCTAATTTAAACTACAACAATTTGTCTTAATAAGTGGTAATTTCAGCGATTGATGTTAGAATAGGGCAGTGCTCAATTAATGAGCAATACAAACTCTATAGGTTTGAAGAAGGAGATTTTTATGTCCAAACGTACCAAACAAGTAATTTTTCCTCTACTCCTGGTTGTGATGCTTTTGCTAAGCTCTTGCATAATGCCAACAGCAACTGAAGTTGTTGAAGAAACTGATACCACTATCCTGATCACCGATGTGATTGGCCGGGAAGTGAGCTTAGCACAACCCGCCACAAAACTGGTTGGTACTCACAACCCCACGCTGAACGCGGCGGTGGTTTTGGGCGGCGGCGGGAAGTATCTGGTTGGCTTTGGCAACAAGGAAATGTCCCGCGGTCTGTATGAACAAGTGATTGATTCTTACGATGATCTGCCTCAAATCGGAAAGGGCAGTACTATTAATTTTGAAAGCGTCGTAGCCGCTGGGGCGGACCTGGCTATTCTGCCGGAGCGTTTTCAGGATACCGTGCCTCAATTTGAAGAGGTCAACCTTCCGGTCGTTGTCATCCTTGACAGCACAGAAAGCTTTGAATCTGTCAAACAAACCCTGACCTTGCTTGGTCAGGCACTGGGTGAAGATGAACGCGCCGGACAAATCACCGCTTTTTTGGACGGGCAACTTGAAAAAGCACAAACCTTGCTTAAAGACACAGAAGAGCGTCCTTCAGTGCTGTTCCTTGGAGCAAGTTCTGCGTTGTCTGTCGCCCCTGCGGCCATGATCCAGACCAGCCTGATCGAAGCCGGCGGTGGCACCAATGCTGTTGTTGGCGTCGATGGCACAGGCAGTTTTATTGAAGTTAACATTGAGCAAATTGTGGCCTGGAACCCTGATGTGATCTGGTATCCAGCTTACTCTGATTACACCGCTGAAGATCTGATCAATGATCCTGCCTGGGGTTCCATCAGTGCCATCCAAAATAAGCAGGTGTATGAATTTCCATCCTTAATTGAGCCCTGGGATCAGCCAACAGCTGCCGTAGCGCTCGGCGTGGATTATGCTTTACATAGTTTGCACCCTGATCTTTATGATTTAGATTCTTTGATGCAGGATGTAGACGCTTTTTATACTCTCGTTTACGGAAAAACCTTCACTGCGGAACAATTGGGTATAAAGTAGTACAATATTGGCTTGAACCTGAAACAAGACTCCGGAAACATTCAATATAGACAATGGCTTTGGCTGTTGTCTGTATTGTTGTTTTTGGGAGTATTTCTTTCTCTCAGTCTTGGTCGCTATAGTAACGACCCATTAAAAGTATTAAACGTCCTCCTGGCTCGTATGGGGGCAGCCGTAGATGTAGATCCGGCAATGGATAGTATTGTTTTTAACGTGCGGCTGCCAAGGATACTGGCCTCGATCATGATTGGCGCGATGCTTTCCCTTTCAGGCGCTGTATATCAAAGCGTTTTCCGCAATCCACTTGTTTCGCCAGACTTGCTGGGGGTTTCCTCCGGGGCGGCGGTAGGAGCGGCAGGGGCGATCCTTTTAGGGGCTGGTTTGGTCACCCGCCAGGTGTTCGCTTTTATCGGTGGAATCACAGCGGTGTTGATCACATCATTGGTCCCGCGCATTTTGCGCAATCGCTCAAATATGATGCTTGTGCTTTCAGGTATTATCGTAGGCGGTTTTTTGAGTTCCGTTCTGGCAATCATGAAATTTGTCGCTGAAGAGCAGACCGAACTCTCGTCGATCGTTTTTTGGCAGATGGGCAGCCTCTCTTCTATTTTGGGGCGGGAACTTCTGGCAATTTTGCCTGTATTTTTAGTTTGTTCGAACCTCTTATTACTGCTTTCATGGCGGATCAATATTCTCGCTTTTGGGGACGTTGAAGCCAGAACATTGGGTGTCAATGTGCGTCAGGTGCGCGGCATCGTTATCGTCTGTGCCAGTTTGCTGACGGCCAGCGCGGTTTCCATCAGCGGTACGATTGGCTGGATCGGATTGGTTGTTCCTCATCTCGGGCGTTTGGTGGTTGGCAGCGATAACACCCGCACAATGCCCCTGGCTATTTTGATTGGTTCGCTCTTTATGTTACTGATCGACACCCTGGCACGCACTGTTTCAAGCGTGGAAGTTCCGCTTTCAATTTTGACCGGTTTTGTTGGCGCGCCCCTCTACGCGTTTTTGCTTTATAAACAGAAAACCCGATTGGATTAGCTATGTCAGTACAAATGCAGCTTGAACAAGTCGGATTTTCTTACAATGGCGGCCGCCAAATCTTTGACGACATCAGTTTTGAAGTCAAGGCGGGCGAAATTGTGTGTTTGTTAGGGCCCAATGGCATCGGCAAAACCACCTTATTGACTTGTATGGCCAAACTACGTGAACCAAACAAGGGACGCATACGGCTGAATGGCGAGGACATGGCGGGCTTGTCAACCAAGGATGTTGCCCGTGTGATTGGTTACGTTCCGCAAACCCTGACCCCTTCTTTTGATTTCACCGTGCTCGATTATGTTGTCACCGGCAGCGCGCCCTGGCTGGGCACCTTTGAAAAACCCGGTTCTGAACATTACGAGCGGGCAAAAAAGGCTTTAGTTCAAATGGAAATCGAGCATCTGCGCGACAAGGCCTACACCCGCATCAGCACCGGAGAACTTCAGCAAGTCTCTATTGCCCGGGCGATTGCCCAACGCTCGCGTTTGATTCTGATGGATGAGCCTACCGCTCACCTGGACCACGGCAATCAGATCAAAGTGCTGCGCCTGGTGAAGGAATTGGCCACAGAAGGCTATGGCGTTGTGCTCACAACGCACAACCCTGATCAGGTTTTACTGCTTGAAGCCAAGGTGGCTGTAATTGACCGGCAGGCGCGTTTCCATTTTGGTGATTGGGAAGAGATTTTGACAGAGAAACTGCTCAGCGATCTTTACGGCGTGGAAATGCGCTTGATCGAATTTGAAGGCATTCAGCGCAAGCTTTGTGTCGCGCCAAAATTATAGGAGAAACAATGATCATTGAATCCGTATTAGCAGCCGCAGAACCTTTATTAGCAGGCCGACAGGTCACAGACGCCGTGCTGGGACTCTCACTGACCGCAGTAGAGCTGGACGGTCTGGATATCGGCGTTTCCTACGTTTTGCGGCATAACTTGCCGGCTGGATGTTCCATTTTTGGCTTTGCCCAGGATATCATCGGCAAACCAGCTTTCGAAGTGGCTTCCCTGGCTGTGAAGGGGCGGGATGACGCCCAGCGAGGGGTTGGCATGGCTGTGATCACTGCTGCCACGCGCAGCTTGGACCTGCCCGATGAACCAAATACCCCAACCCCATTTGGGCTAAAGGTGCTCCCTGGAGATACGGTAGGGATGATCGGCTATATCCCACCTGTGGCAAATCAGCTGGGAAAACTTGCCAATCGGGTGCTCGTTTTTGACCGGGGGCTCAGCAGTAATGGCGGTGAGGGGGCGGCTCAGGCAACTCCGATGGAACTACAAAGCCAGTTACTGCCCGAGTGTGACCTGATGATCATCACCGGGACCACATTAATCAACAACACGCTTGAACAATTGCTGGGCTGGTGCACAAAGGCGCGTGAAATTGTGCTGGTAGGGGCGTCCACACCAATGATCAAAGAAGCCTTTAAGGGAACAGGCGTGACCGCTTTGGCAGGTTCCTGGTGGGACGCGGCTTATAAGCAGGAGATGTTCAAACGCCTCTCCCTTTCTTGTGGTATTCATCATCTGCGGGAAATGATGATCAAGAAATTGGTCCAGGTAGAGGCATAAGATGAGTTCAATCGACGCATACAAGAAGGCTGCCGCTTACTGGAACTATCCGGAAGTGCCTTACGGCCCTGCCTTGCGGGAATTGATTGGTCCTGATGATGTGGTAGCTGATATCGGTTGCGGCATTGGAGTGGTGAGTCAGTTTATGGCGCCGCTTTGTAAACAAGTGCTGGCAATCGATAAAAATGAGGAAGCACTGGAAGCGCTTCGAAAAGATTTACAGGAAAAATCGATTGACAACGTCAAACCCATCCATGCCCGCTGGCCGGATGCGCCCCAGGAAGAATGGGATATCGCTGTTGCGATTTATCACTATCATTTTGGATATACAGCCCTTGAAATCGACACGCTGCTTCGCAAAACCCGCAAAGGTGGTCTGATCGTCAGCCAGGGCTTAAAAGAGCGGGAAAGCTTCCACGAGGAAGTCAGGCAGGAGCTTGGTCTCGAGGAGCGTGTCACCGGTTGCGTAGGCAGCTGCTATGTGCGCGGCAGGCTTGAACAAGCCGGTTTCCAGGTCACTTGCGAAGAAATGGTCCATGATTTTGGACAGCCTGTGGACAGCAAGGCAGAAGCAATTGCCTTTTTACGCCACCAGTTTCGGCTTGATGAAGGCTACGAAGACAAGCTCAGTGAGATCGCACTTGACTATGTTGAGAATATCGATGGTCAGATGGTTTTTCCTATCAAACGCTTTAACTGCTTACTTCGCTTTTCTGTTCCGGGCGTGCTTGAATTGTAGCGATCTTTAATTTTTCAAACAACAAGGGACCGAACCAGGAAACCCACAGGCCGATCAGAAGATAGCGCAGATAGCGCAAGATGTGGCTGACCAAGCCTAACTCTTTAGGAAAGAGCGCACCCAAACCGGCGTAAAGAATGATGATCCCTGCCATACCAAGCAGATAGCGTGGTATCATGCGCCAGCCACCTTTGCCGCTCTCCAGAACTCCTTTTTGATGATATAAAAGCGCGAAACCAGCCAGCATCCCCAACCATAAACCAGCTGTAGTAAGGGCAAAATCCAGGTTCATCGGATCGATCAGTCCACTGCGGGCAGTCCATTCCCTGGGCATCTGCCAGTCGCCAGAAAGTAGGTCAACCAAGGCTGGCAAGAAAATTATCAATGCTGAAGATACGGCGGCCAGCAAAAGCTGGCGGGAGAGGGACATCTTTTGCAGTGCCCTGCCAATTGAATTCAATGACCTGGCAAAGGCCCAGACCAACAAGGCACCCAGCAGCCAGCCCAGGAGCACGTCACTGATAAAGTGAACCCCTAAAACAATCCTTGAAAAACCGATCAGGAAGATCACCAGCCCCAGCACCCATTTTGCCCAGGCTTTGTTGATTTCTCTGGCAGTCCAACCCCAAACAGAGGCGGAGTTCATGGCGTGCCCGGAGGGAAGTCCAAAAGACTCGTGCTCAGCCCCGGCAAGGATTTGATCGCTGACCCAATAGGGCCGGGGGCTCTTGAAAATCATTTTGACAAAGCCGTTGCCAAAGGCGCTGAACAAGAGCATCACTCCGATCCGCAGACCTGCAAAGGCATCCACGCACCAATAGATCATGGGCATAAAAATCAGGTAAAAGGTCTGATCGCCAAGAAAGGTGATGGCACTCATGGGAGCTGCCAGGAATTTGCCTGCTGATTGCAGCATTTCAATGAGTATCAGTTCAAATTGATGAAGCGCTTCCATATTTCCTCCAAAGCTTGGTTGACCCGGGTTTGGTCTATTATAAGAGCATATCGGGTAGTGGCACTTTGGACTTTCGTAATTTTGTTATTTTTTATGATTGGGCGATGGAGACAGTCTGTACTTGTCTGGAAGGCTAAATTCTGAAACTGGAACAGCTTTGCCTTGAAGCATATTGTATAATCAGCTTAACCAAAAAAACATTCAGGAGGCTCACCCTATGTCTGAAGCAAGACCAGTACATGCCCCAACCGGGACGCAACTCACCTGCAAAAATTGGCTGATCGAAGCCGCGTATCGCATGATCCAAAATAACCTTGACCCTGCCGTGGCGGAAGACCCCGACCACCTGGTGGTCTATGGAGGGCGCGGTCAGGCCGCGCGCTCGTGGGAGGCTTTTGATGCCATTCTGCGTTCCCTGCGTGACCTGGAGGAGGATGAAACTTTATTGGTTCAATCCGGCAAGCCAGTCGGGATCATGAGAACCCACACTGATGCTCCCCGAGTTTTGATCGCCAATTCCAACCTTGTGCCTGCCTGGGCCACCCAAAAGCATTTTGATGAACTGGCAGCCAAAGGTTTGATTATGTTTGGTCAGATGACGGCCGGTTCCTGGATTTACATCGGCACCCAGGGGATTTTACAGGGCACCTACGAGACACTGGGTTCACTGGCAAAGCAACAAGGCTGGCCTTCTTTGAAAGGCAAATTTGTGCTCACCGCCGGTTTGGGCGGGATGGGAGGCGCTCAGCCTCTGGCGGTCACCATGAATGAAGGTGTGGCCTTGGTCGTGGAAGTTGACCCTGAACGCGCTCAAAAACGGCTTGAAATTGGCTATATCGATGTTGTCACGGACAATTTGGAAGATGCCATGACCCAGGTTGAAGAAGCCCTGGAACAACAAATACCCAAATCAATTGGCTTGATTGGCAATGCCGCTGAAATTCACACTGAACTGCTGCAGCGCGGGGTGGTTCCGGACGTGTTGACTGACCAAACCTCATCCCACGATCCACTTTCTTACGTGCCAGACGGCATGAGCCTGACGGCAGCCTACCAACTGCGCGAGAGCGATCCGCAAAAATACGCTGAACTTTCGCTTAAGACCATGGCAAAACAAGTGGAGGCTATGCTTGGCTTCCAGGAAAAAGGCGCTATAACCTTTGATTACGGCAATAATATCCGCCAACGCGCTTATGACCAGGGCGTCAAAAACGCTTTCAACTTCCCGGGCTTTGTGCCGGCTTATATCCGGCCCTTGTTCTGCGAAGGCAAGGGACCTTTCCGTTGGGTAGCGCTCTCCGGCGACCCCGAAGACATTTACAGAACTGACGAAAAATTGATGGAATTATTCCCGGATGACGAGCACTTGCACCGCTGGCTTAAAATGGCCAAAGAACAGGTTCCTTTCCAGGGTCTGCCCTCCCGTATTTGCTGGCTGGGCTATGAGGAGCGCGACAAGGCCGGCCTGGCCTTCAATGACATGGTGGCAAAAGGCATCCTCAAAGCCCCGATTGTGATTGGGCGCGATCACTTGGATGCCGGTTCAGTAGCTTCACCCAACCGCGAGACCGAATCGATGTTGGATGGCACTGATGCTGTCAGTGACTGGCCGATTCTGAATGCCCTGCTCAATACAGCCAACGGCGCTACCTGGGTATCTTTCCACCATGGGGGCGGTGTCGGCATTGGGTATTCCCAGCATGCCGGGCAGGTGATCGTGGCTGATGGTACCCCTGAAGCTGCCAAGCGGCTCAAACGCGTTCTTTTGGGCGACCCAGGCACAGGCGTAATCCGCCACGTGGATGCCGGTTACCCGGAAGCCATCCAGTTTGCCAAAGAGCATAATGTCAAGATCCCGATGATGCCGGAAAGTTAGCAAGATGCAAGCCCGCAGGATTTTCTTTTTCACACTTTCGATCCTCCTTGGAATAGGCGCAGGGCTGCTGTTTGGATGGCGCATGATGCCGCCAAAAGCGCCAGTGGACGCGCCCATGACCAGTTTGCGGGCAGATTTTAAGACCGATTTGGTGCTGATGACGGCTGAGTTTTACCAAAACAACCCGGATACATTCCTGGTTTTGGACGAACTGGCAAAAATCAGCCCTGAAGATCCAATCAGCTTAATTGGCACGAGCTTGACTTACGCCAAAGAGATAGGATATCCCCTAAAGGACCAGCAATTGCTTGAAAACCTGCTGACCCACATTGACCTTGAACTGTACCAAGAGTGGAAGGACAAGAGGGGCATGGACTGATGGAAGCCTATTCGAAACAAAACCATTGGTACCTGCTGACCGGACTGCTGCTGGGTGTTGCTATTGGGCTGGTGATCTCGTTGATCCTTGTGCCAGCGGTGAATGCTGACGCGCTTCCAAATGAATTGAGTGAGCAAGCCAAAGCTGACTACCGTGAGATGATCGCGCTTTCTTATACTACAAATCATGATCTTGAACGGGCGTTGAGCCGGCTTGAACTATTGCAGGATCCTGACCCGGTTGGTATCTTGATCTCACAAGCCCAGGAGTTGCTGGCCTCAGGCGGTTCTGAAACAACAGCAAGAGCTTTAGCAGAATTGGGCACCCGCCTGAATGAATTGCTGATCCCTTCGTCGCCTTGATACGAACGTTGGTTTCACTTAACAAAAAAATAGAGCGGCAATCTGCCGCTCTATTTCTATCTTTGTCAATATTCTATTAAGGCAATTTATTTGTTGCCGCAAAGTCATCCCCTAAAACCACCACGATTTGCGGACTAATGGCTGGATCATAAGCGTAGACCACTTGATAATCCTGGGAGATACCAGTCAGATCGACCAAATATTTCAGAGTATAAGGCTTGGCAGCATAGTAAGTGATCGAGGTGCTGGCTGTATAGGCAGCATCGCTTACCTCAGTTACATTCAGCCCCTGCTCCTGCAGGTAAGCTGCGGTTCTATCACCCATATCCGCTTGGGAGGAACCATTGCGGATAGCAACCGTGGCAGCTTCTTCGGCCATGATCGACTGCAGATCAGCTTCGTTGCCGGAACTCAGGATAGACTCTCCGGCAAAGACTTCGTTTCTCAGCTCACGGATTTTGTCCGGGATGGGGCGCAGGATTGCCAGGCCATCGGGAGATGTGCCGGAATTTGTATGCTGCCAGCCGATGGCAGTGGTGACGATTTGATCCCGCGGGATGTCATTCAAGACTTTTATGGCAAGCTGAATGATTTGCTGCAGAGAGAGGTTGGTGTTGATTCCCTGGGAAAGATTGGCATAAAGTTCGGGCGAGCGTTGAATCAGCTTTGGCAGCATATCAAATTCAAGGATGCGGTCGCGCACGGCCATGATCACCTGCTGCTGACGTTGAGAGCGGGCGATATCGCCGCCTTCCGGTTCGCGATAACGCACATAGGCCAGCGCCAAATCACCGGGTAGGGTGTAAAGTCCTGGCTCAAGCCATTGCGAGAACTTGGTGTTGACAATGTTAAGCTGCACTCTTTCAGTGGTGGTGATCTTTACGCCATCGATATTGTCGATAAAGTCGACAAAGGCTTCAAAATCGATTTGAGCGTAATAGTCGATTGGAACACCCAGTAAATTTTCAACTGTCTTTGTTGCCAAAGCGGGTCCCCCGCCGGGAAGTTGGTACATCTCGCCAATACTGTAAGCCGTGTTGATTTTGCTGTAATTGCTGCCGGGGATTTTCACCCACAGGTCGCGGGGAATGGAGATCATCCCGGCCGTGTTGGCAACCGGATCCAGGGTGAAAAGGATCATCGTGTCTGTCAGGGGCGCGGTCGCGTCCGGACTGCGGGCATCCAAACCCATCACCAAAAGGTTGACCCTGGATTTTCCATCCCAGGCTGGGGGCATGGTGAAAGTGTCAAGCGAAACAGCTGAAGTTGGCGTGGGCTCGTCTGGTGACAAAGTCACATTTGGGTCCGGGGTAGCCTCGTCCAGAATAGGCGCCCCGCCGGGGTTAAAAATAGTTGCCTTGGCGATAAAGTCGCTGCTGAATCTGTAAATGAAGACAGATGACACCAGCACAAGGAGCAGGAATAAGCCTAAAATGACCGCGGAGCGGCCTTTTGGCAAACGGTTTTTTACGTTTTGAAAAAATGTAGACATTTCAGTATTTGAAATAAACCGCCTGGTGTTTGACCAGGCGTTTAATTGACCTTTCTAAACAGTCTCTATGCGGGTCTTGGTGGAGGAATTGGCAAGTCCTCTTTTCGGGTTGCCTGCCACTTGTCGCCTTCGTCGATCAACATGATCGGGATCTCTTCCCAGACCGGGTACTTACGGTCACAATCTTTGCAGATCAACCAGGTTTCCTGGAAAAATTCAAGTTCACCGGTTTTTTCCCGTACACAAACCGGACAGCGCAGCAAATCTAATAATTCTTGATTGATCACCAGTATCTCCAATCTTTATTGATTGATATTTTTACTCTTTAATAGTGCCTGAATTTTACCATAGGCTCAATCTTCAGCTGGCTCAGCTTGTTCAGGGATTTCGGTTCCTGGTCCGTAGTTGTAGCCGGCTGGCCAGGCAGTATAAACCGTCCGGATGGTGTCTGTGTCAATGATCTGGCCATCCCTTGTGACGGTCCGATAAACTTCAACCGTAGCGCCATTGACCGGCCAATCGACTTGTTCGATCGTCCCGGTCGGGAGAGAGGGGTCCTCACGGTAAATTGGATCCGGAGGCGTGATCACATTGGTGATACCGGTTGACCACCATTCCACTTCGCGGCCATCGCTGGTGGAATAAAACTTCCAGGTCAGGGAGTTGTTGCCCATGTAGGTTTCCATCAGCAGCCAGTAAGGCGTATCATTACGGAATTTGAAATCCACCAGGGGCACATAGACGGTTGCGTCAAGCCCAGCCAAATTGGTATCAACCGCGCCATTGGACTGCTGTTCGTAGTAGCCCACCCGGTAGGCGTGCGGATGGCGTTCCACGATTGGGAAGCCGCCAAAAAAGGCGTTTCGGAACAAGGTGGTGCTCACCTGGCAGACCCCACCGCCAACCCCTTCGACCGTCTGGTCACCAACGATGATCAAAGCTTCCGCGTAACCGTTTTCGAGGCTGATATCAGTCAGATAGTCAGCCATTGAGAAGACCTCGCCAGGCGCTACCATGACACCATGGAAACTGGAGGAGGCCGCCCGAATGTTTTGAACGCGGGCGGGGTCAGAACCATAAAAATAGGAGGTTGTTTGCGCGACCAATTCGGTGATGCCCAGTTCCTCAGCCAGACTCTGATCATTGACTGGTGGCAGGACTTCCTGCATGACCAGGGTGCTTTGATGCTGTCCGGCTGTCAATTTTTCGATGATCGAATCAACGCTCTTTTCGATGTCCACCGTTGAGCCAACGACAGCACTTTCCAACACTTCCAGCTGTTTGGTGTCATCATTAAAAATCATGCGCGCGTTGATTGGCTCAGTCTGCAAGGTGGGCGAGAAACTGGTGATGTAGGCGATCAAGGCGTCGCGATTGAGGGTCAGCTCGTAGCTATTCCCCTCCTCATTGCTTTGGTGAGCGATAATCATCAGGCTGGCCAGGTTTTCCGGTTCAATCACCCAGGGACCAACACCCGCCTCAGGATTGGGGGCGTTGATGGTCAAAGCTTGGGCCAGGATGCTTTCAGCCAACTGAGCAGTTTCTTCGACATTGACAGTCACCGGTGTTCGTTCTTCGATCACCAAGGGCAAACTGCCATCGGATTGGATCAGCAGATAAGGTTCAATTTTTTTGAGGGTCGCGTTGATATCAACAGAGCGTCCGGCTTGACCTTTGACCACCTTTACCTGGGTGTTGTCCAGGGTCAGGCTGGGTTCAATCAGGGGAATATTGGTTTCCAAGGCGATTTCTTGTATGACCTGATAGGCTTTGGCCTGGTCATAGATGATCCCGGGTGTGATATTGACCCCCTGGCGCATGGCGTCAAGCTGTTCCCGCAGATTAATTAGTGTATCCTGCTCCCGGCCGATTGAATAAGCTTCCCTTACGGCCTTGACCGGGTCATACGAAAAGCCCAGCGCTTCGGGAGCAAAAGTCCACTGCTCGCTTCCATTCGTGATTTGGATCTTTCCTTCACGTCCGTAGGTCAGGTTCGCGTTTACTTTCAGCACAGCCTGGCCAAGTGTCAGACCGGAGACATCCACTCCATCAACAGAAATGCCCGGATATATGGCCTCAGCATGGTCGTTTTCAAATTTCCAAACCAAGCCGGCAAGAATCAGAACGGCTAACAAGAGACCGACCCCAAGCACAAAAAGGATTTGAGCCCCGATAGGATAAGCGCGGGAAACCCTGACAGGTTTGGTGTCTTCTGCTTTTTGATCAGTTTCAATTATTGTCATCTACTTTACCTATTTTTAAGCATTGTATCTGCGCAGACCTGATTGCCTTAACAGGTATAGCAACAGATGCAGGAATTGTACCTTTAGTTCAGACGCCAAAAAAGCTCTGATAGTTCCAAAATATGCTCAGCATCGAATCAGCTATAATTGCTTTGAGATCAGTACGACTGTCATAAAGATGAAAAATTCAAGAAGTTTGACCACAATCGCGCTCCTGATTTGTCTGCTTTCCGGACTAATCTTCCTTTCTTTTCCCGTAGACGCTGCCAATTACGGGCAGGATGCAACCCCGCAAACCGAGCCATCTGAGATTTCGACGCTGCCGGTCAATTTGTATTCCCAAACAGCCACACCGGGTTTGGATGGGAGTGTAAGCCATACTGTTTTGGAAGGACAGGCCTTGTACAACATCGTTGATCTGTATGGGATCACCCTGCAAGAGTTGCTGGCACTCAACGATCTGACCGAAGAATCAATCATCCAGCCTGGGGATATTTTGATCGTTGTCAAAGGTGGGGAATTGGAATTGGGTCTGGGAACCTTGACCCCGGAAATGCTTCCGCCCGAAATTACTCCATCACCAAGCCCTACAGCTGAAACGCTTGAAGAGTTTACTTCGATGGAAGAAAAGTCGATTGAAGCGACTCCCATCCCTCAACCCGGTTTTTTTGAGCGAGTATTTTCGAGCGGGGCGCGCTTTTTGGCTTTGGGCGTTTTGGTTTTGGTGCTATTTGGGGTGGTCTTGTTGGTGATCAGTTCAAAACGGATGCAATGATCAGTCGTTAAGCAGACGCGCTCCATCGGAGGCAAAACATTCAAAGACCGAGGCTATCAGCCCGGTCTTTTTGGTGTATTGATTTGACAATTGCTCAATGAATTCAGGCGCGAATTCTTTCTGGACCAGGTTAACGGTGCAGCCTCCAAAGCCTGCCCCAGTGAGGCGGGCACCCAGGCAGCCGGGCAGACTTGCGGCGACTTCAACCAGGCTGTCCAGTTCAAAACTGCTGACCTCGTAAAGTTCTTTCAGGGATGAGTGGCTGGCAAACATGAGTTCCCCAAAGCCCTGGGCATCCCCCGCCTCCAGGCACTTGCATCCTTGCTGGACCCGCTGGATCTCTCCCACCACATGCTGCGCGCGCTTGCCGATATCGGTCGGCATTTCAGCCAGATGCGCTTCCAAAAAGCTCGGGTCAACATCCCGCCAGGAGGCTAAATCACTGCACCAGGAGCGCAGGATCTGCAAGGCGTCGCTGCATTCCTGTTTGCGCTTGTTGTAGCCGGATTCGGTCAGTTTTCGCCTTTGGGCGGAATCTGCAATCACCACGGAAGTATCAGGCGGAAGGCGCAGCGTCTGCCAGTCCAGGCTGCGCGTGTCAAGGGCGAGCGCGTGTCCAGCCACGCCATGGGCAACACTGAACTGATCCATCAATCCGGATTTGAGCCCGACGTAGTCGTTTTCCGCTTGCTTGCAGAGCAAAGCCATTTCCATGCGCTCAATCTCCCATCCTGCGGCTATTTGCCATGCCAGGGCAAAACCCAGCTCCACCGCGGCGGAAGAGCTCAACCCGGCACCCATGGGAATATCAGAACTGTAACTGACTTCCAGCCCGCTGACCGGTAAGCCAGCTGCTTTCAAAGCCCAGGCAACCCCAGCCGGATAAAGGGCGAAAGGCGGCAGGGGCTGCTGGTTGAGATCGGTTTTGGAGTCCAAATCTTCCAAGGAAAGTTCCACTTTTTCATCCATGTCCAGGGCATTCAGGCGCAGCACAGGTTCCTTTAGAGTTTTGACCTGCAGGGTGACCTTTCGGTCGATTGCTATGGGTAGGACGATGCCATCGTTGTAATCAATGTGTTCACCTAGCAGGTTGACGCGCCCTGGGGAGAGAACCGTGAAGTGCTTTGGTTTTTTTGATCTTGCCTTGCTCAGAGCGGTTATTTTGGGCAGTTGATTTCGTTCCGGATTTGAAATCAGGGATTTCTTTTGAGCAGGTTTCAGCGTCTTGATTTTCGATTCCAGTTTGAGAGCCGCGCTCAAATCCGGCACCTCTTCTGCGTAAACCAGCTCACAGGGAGCGTTCATGCGGGTGTACCTGGCGCCCCGGCCGGCGTTGTGCTGCTTCAGGCGACGAAAGGGGTCCTTGCTCCAGCCGGTGTAATAATTCCCGTTTTTACACTTGAGCATGTAGCAGTAATAGGCCAAGATTTGTTCCCCTCTCTAGGTGCCGATCAAAAAACGGGTGATCGCCATCAGGGGGCGGCGAATGATGACACCAAAAAAATCGAACCCGACCCGGGGTCCTAAAAAGACCAGCGCTAGGAGAAGGTAAGGTCCATATTGGCGGAAAGCCTGAAGCGCGCCCTGCCAACTTTTTGGGAACAAGTACTCGAGCACCTTTTCACCATCCAGAGGCGCGAGGGGCAGCATATTGAAAAGGAATAAGGCTACATTAGTGTAGATAAATTCGACCAGAAAATAGCCGGGGGTGGGAAGGACGCCGCTGACCTGGAACGTGGTGGGGACAAGTGCCAGTCTTAAGGGGATGGCTGCCAGAAGTGCCAGCAGAAGATTGGAAAAGGGTCCGGCAATTGAAACCAGCATGACCCCGGCTTTATTGTTTTGGCGGATAACGTATGGATTGATGGGGACGGGCTTTGCCCAACCGAATCCGGTCAACAGGAGCATCAGCGATCCAAAGGGGTCCAGATGCCGTAGTGGGTTGAGCGTCAGCCGCCCGTTGCGTTTGGGTGTGTCATCCCCAAAATGGTTGGCAACGAAAGCATGGGAGAACTCGTGAACGCTAAAAGCGATGATCAGGGTGACGATGCGGGCGATAAGGGTGGCTGGGTTTACATTCATCATGGCGTGGGGGCGGGCACTTGCAGCCCTGCGTGGAAAAAATTATATCATGCCGATGTTATAATCCAGCCATGTTTACAGACATACAGGTTGGAGACAAAGTCAGACTGCGCAAAGCCCACCCCTGCGGCGGCTTTGAGTGGGAGGTTGTCCGGCTGGGGGCGGATATTGGCCTGGTTTGTCTGACCTGCGGGCATAAAGTTTTTCTCTCCCGGAGGGAGTTGCAGCGCCGGTTGAAAGCGCATTTCCCAGCCGATGCTGCTCCAACTGAGAATAAACCCGCGGAGAAATAAGCCTTTTCGATCAAAAAAAGTTTTGATAACTCCTTTGCCCTGGAAATCCGTGGTCATTTTTTTAGAAATAAAATGATTACTTAGGCATTTCAAGGCTTTAGTAGAGCCAGAGGATTAGTGTCTGGTTGGATTGGGGTAAAATCGAGGGCATGAAGATCAAGCGTTGGCATGTTTGGCTGGGGTTGCTAATCAGTGCCGTTTTTTTATGGCTGGCATTCCGTAAGGTGGACTTTTCAGAGGTTTGGCGGCAGCTCAAAACCGCAAACCTCTTTTATGTTTCCTTGGGTATCCTGTCTTACTTTATGGCTTTAATCGTTCGCACCTGGCGCTGGCAGGTTTTGCTCAGCCCCATGAAAAAAATCTCCATCCTGAGGCTTTTCCCTGTGCTTTCGGCTGGCTATATGGCCAACAATGTTTACCCGGCCAGAGCTGGCGATTTGCTGCGCACGGTCTTACTGCGGAAAAAGGAAGAGGTGCCCATTTCGGCTTCATTGGCTACCATTTTGGTGGAACACCTCTTTGATGGGATCGCCATCCTGGCTCTGGTGCTGCTCAATTTAGGTCAATTGACCCGCTACGCGCCTTCAAGTCAATGGGTCAGTGTGATTGAAAACAGCGCTTTTTGGGTTGGGCTGGTTTTTGGGCTGATCTTGTTGCTGTTTATCGCCATGGTAATAATGCCTGAGCGGATGCGCGGCATCAGCGGATGGTTGATTGACCACATATTGCCTACAAAATTCCGTTCAAGCGTCAAAGGTATTATTGAAAGATTTACCGAGGGGCTCAACGTGCTGCGCTCTCCACTGCAATCGCTGATCGTGATGCTGCAGTCGGTCATGATCTGGGTGATCGAAGGCGGCCTTTATTGGGGCGTGATGAAAGCTTTGGGGCTCGATTTGAGTTTCCAAAGCCTTTTGATGGTGGTGGGGATCGTCAACCTGGTCCTGCTGGTGCCGGCGGCACCAGGCGGGCTGGGCACATTTGACGCTGCCACAAAATCGATGATGGAAGTTTTCGGTGTCAACCCGGAAAACGCGCTGGGTTATACCTTACTTTTACGGGTGGCGCTGTGGCTGCCAGTGACCTTGCTGGGCGCTTTCTTTTTTGTGAAAGAAGGTTTCAGCCTCAGCAGTGATCTGGAAAGTTTACGCCAGGAATACCAAGAAGAAGATATCAAGGAAAAGTTTACTGAAGAAGGATAAAGGATGACGGATAAGAATCGCAAAATTGCTGTGATCGGGGCTGGTTTTGCCGGCTTGAGCGCAGCCTTGGATTTAATCAAGGCCGGGCATGAAGTGGTTGTTTTTGAGGCCAGCGGCAACCCGGGTGGTTTGGCTTCAGGTTTCAAAGAAGAGCACTGGGATTGGTCGGTCGAGCGTTTTTATCACCACTGGTTTCAGAGCGATGCTCATCTGCTGGGCTTGATCGAGGAACTGGGTTGGTCAGACCAGGTCCTATTCCCCAAACCGGTCAGCGTGATGTACCACAAGGGCAAGTTTTATCCGTTCGACTCAATCAAAGCGGCCTTGCTCTACCCCGGTTTGGGCTGGGGCATTAATAAAATTCGCTTTGGTTTGGTCGGTCTTTATTTACGGTTCACAAAGAACTGGAAACCCCTGGAAAAGGTGACAACTGAGCAATGGATGCGCTCCAAAGCTGGTAATTTTGTATTTGAAAGCATGTGGAAACCCATGCTGGATGGCAAGTTTGGCGAAAACTGGTCAGACAAAGTCAATATGGCCTGGATGTGGGCCCGTTTGCATGTACGCACCACCCGGCTGGGCACCTTTGAAGGCGGATTTCAACGTTTTGCCGATAAATTTGCCCGGAAATTGACTGAAGATGGGGTTCAAATTCGATACAAGCAATCCGTCAACAAGATCAGCAAAAACCCACTGGGCCGACTTGATGTGCAAACAGGGGATGAGCAAAGCGAAGGCTTTGACCAGGTGCTGGTGACGCTATCGCCTGGGCTGATGGCAAAACTCGCCCCTGACCTGCCTCAGGATTACCTGGGGGAACTGTTGAAGCTGAACCACATGGGCGCGGTGGTGATGACCCTCTCACTCAAACACCCGCTCTCACCGGATGGCTACTATTGGTACAACATCCCCAAGCAAGCCGGCTACCCCTTCCTCTCCCTGGTCGAGCATACCAACTTTCTCAAACCGGAATACTTTGGCGGCGACCACATTATCTACATTGGCGATTACCTGGAGAAAGATCATCCCAACTTCTCCAAGTCAGACCAGGAACTGCTGGATGAATTTTTGCCTCATTTGAAAAAGATCAATCCAAAGTTCGAAGCAGACTGGGTCAAAAAGGCCTGGGTCAGCAAAACAGGCTACGCCCAGCCGATTCCTTTGCTGGATCACAGCAAAAATATTCCCTCGCTGCAGACCCCAATTGATGGGCTTTGGTTTGCAAGTATGAGCCAGGTTTACCCCTGGGACAGGGGCACAAATTTTGCTGTTGAAATCGGTCGCAGGGCAGCAAAACTAATGCTCGAAAATTAAGAGATTTTGGCGTGTAGATTTAATTCTCAAAAAAAGTTAATGCCAATACTTGCATTACTATCAGAAAAAACAGCCCAAAAAAACAGCTCCTCAAATCAAGTATTTGTACCACTAATTACCGGGTAGATTAGCGTAAATTACAAACCAACCCCAATATATGGGGGTATAATAAGTCGTCAAGTCCTGCTATTTAGGTTTGAATGTTTAAAATTTATACCAACTCTTATTTTGAATTTCTTAAGGAAAGAGTCGGAAAACCTGAAACCTTAAAGAGTTCAAACATTTTAAGACAAAATCGGCAAAAAGCCTGGCTTGAGGTGATAGAATTTGAACATTCACTTTTCAAATCAAGAAGCTGGACCTGTAAGAGTGAATCGCTTACCGCCTAACCGATCACATTTTTTAACGTCGGTGTTTGGGTAACAGAATACGCTTTGGGAGTCACCGCATGAATGCTCAACAAGCATGGCAGGCAACAATCGGACAATTACAAATGGAGCTTAGCAAAGCTTCTTTTGATACATGGGTAAAGAACACTCAACTGATCTCTTTTGAGGACGAGTCTGGCACCTTCGCTTTGGGTGCCGGGAACGCTTATGCCTGTGACTGGTTGGACAGCCGCTTGAAGAGCACCGTGGTCAACAAGCTCTCAGGGATGATGGCCAGACCGGTGGCTGTTGAATTCAAAGTATGGTCTGCCCCGCAGGTTGAAATGGCGGAAGAGACGGTAACGGCGGCAAGAAAGCCCCAGCCTGTTGAGAAAGATTCCTACGATACCCACCTGAACGCACGCTATCGCTTTGACAATTTTGTGGTTGGATCGGCTAATCGGCTTGCCCACGCCGCCTGCCAGGCGGTGGCCGAGAACCCGGCCAGAGCCTACAACCCGCTTTTTATCTACAGCGGTGTGGGATTGGGCAAAACTCACATGCTGCATGCCATCGGCAACGCTGTTTTGCAGCAGGGCAAACAGGTTTTATATGTATCCTCTGAAGAATTTACCAATGACCTGGTCCACGCCATTCGCACAAAAACCACCGCCGCCTTCCGCGAGAAATACCGCCAGGTGGATGTGCTGCTGATTGACGATATTCAATTCATAGCTGGTAAAGATTCAACCCAGGAAGAATTTTTCCACACTTTTAATGCTCTATACGGGCAGGATAAACAGATTGTGATGACTTCTGACCGATCGCCAAAAGCTATGAGCACCCTGGAAGAACGCTTGCGCTCCCGTTTTGAGTGGGGGCTGACGGTTGATATGCAGGCTCCTGATTATGAAACCCGACTGGCCATCCTGCACAGCAAAGCTGAAAAGTTGGATGTGCAAGTTCCTGAAGCGGTGATCGAACGCATTGCCGCGCTGATCCAAACCAATGTGCGCGAGCTCGAAGGCGCCTGGAACCGGGTTTTGGCTTTCTCGCAGCTTAGCGGTCAGGATCTGACTCTCAGCCTGACTGAACGGGCACTCTCGGACTTTTTACCCCAGCCCAGCAGTATCACCCCGGAGTATGTGCTTGAGACAGTTTCGGAATTTTTTAACATCAGTATCAACAGTCTGACCGGGCGCAGCCGGGCACGAGACATCGCCTTTCCGCGACAGGTGGCAATGTACCTGCTGAGGGAATTGGGTGGCGTTTCTCTGCCTCGCATCGGGGAAGAATTAGGTGGTCGCGATCACACCACGGTCATGTACGCCTGTGACAAGGTGGCTGAGCTGATCGAGAGCGATGACCGCACCCGCAAACAGATCCTGCAGCTCAAAGGCCAGCTGCAAAGCCATGCTCTTAGTGTTTAGACAGTTAATTGTGTAAGGATTCTTGCCGGCCGACTTTTTTTATCCGAATCTTTTTTAAAGAAAGTTTAGCATCCAGCGGGAAGAGTAAACCCCTCCCGTACGGATGGGGCTTGCGAAATAATTTTTTGGGTAATTGTTCCCGATGTTTAAAGCTTTTCCGTACGGATGGGGCTTGCTCCATCCGGAAAGCCATTTCATACAATATTGAAATTCTTGCTAAGAAGATTTTTTATATCCGAAGATTTTTTGAAGTAATCAACTCAGCGGGAGGAGTAAACCCCTCCCGTACGAAAAGATCTTGCTTAATCAGCAATGCCTTCCAACAAGACTTTGGCTTGCTCCATCCGCTATCCGATTTGCGAAAGATGGCTTTGCTATAGGTCCAATGGCATTGTTAGGTCGGCGTCAACCACGGTCAGTTCTCCCCAGTTGCTGCCAACGCGGGCTTCGGTCACCAGGGGAACGGAAAGTTCAAAGGCGTTCTCCATTTCCTCCGTGACCACACGCATGGCTTGCTCCAATTCTTCTTCCGGTACCTCAAAAATCAACTCGTCATGTACCTGCAGAATCATGCGGGTTTTGAGCCCTTCTTGTTTTAAGGCATCTGGCAAGCGGATCATAGCCAGCTTGATGATATCGGCGGCTGTGCCCTGGACCGGCGCGTTAATGGCCTCGCGCTCTTCGCGCTGCCTGACCATGTAATTGGTGCCAGCGGCCAGGGCAGGGAAATAGCGCTTGCGCCCAAGCAGTGTCTCAACATAGCCTTTGCGAGTCGCGTCCAGGCGGGTTTTATCCAGCCAGGCTTTGACGCCCGGGAACTCGCGGAAGTATTCCTTGACAAAGTTTTCCGCCTCTGCCAGGGTCAGGTCTGTTGTACGGGTCAGTCCATAGGGGCTCATGCCGTAGATCAGGCCAAAATTGATGGCTTTGGCATGCCGGCGCTGTTGCTTGGTGACCTCTTCCAAAGGCACGTCCTCAATCGCGGCCGCGGTTGCAGCGTGGATGTCCTGCCCCTCGCTGAAGGCGTTCATCATGGCTTTGTCCTGCGCCAGATGCGCCACGATGCGCAGCTCAACCTGTGAATAATCGACCGCCAGCAACTTTGTGCCCGGCGCGGCGATGAAACCCTGGCGTACCTTTCTGCCAATTTCAGTGCGGGTGGGGATGTTTTGCAGGTTCGGGTTCTGAGAGGCTAACCTGCCGGTGACCGTTCCAGTCTGGTTGAAGGTCGTGTGCACCCGTCCAGTTTTCGGGTTGATCTGGTTGGGCAGGGCATCCACGTAGGTGGATTGCAATTTGGAAAGCTCCCGGTATTCCAGGATGACGTCAACTATCTGATGGGAACCTCTCATCGCTTCAAGCACGTCAGCTGAGGTGGAGAACTTGCCGCTGCTGGTCTTTTTGGACCGGTCTGGCGGCTCTAAAGCCAATTTACCAAAAAGGATATCCGATAGCTGTTGAGTGGAGTTGAGGTTGAATTCCTCCCCAGCCAGACGATAAGCTTCGGTCGTGAGGCGTTCCACTTCACCTTCCAGTTCTTTGGAGAAGCTTTCAAAAAGGGCTTCGTCGAGCAGGATGCCGGCTTCTTCCATTTCAGCCAGGATAGGGATGAGTTTGATTTCGATCTCCCGATTGAGCTTTTCAGCTTCGTGGGCTTTCAGGTCTTCTTCTAAAGGCTGCACCAGTCTCAGGGTCATGACCGCGTCAGCAGCGGCGTAGGGGCCGGCTTCTTCGATCGATACTTCCGCCATGCTGATCTGAGACTTGCCCTTGCCAATCAGTTCTTCAATTTCAGTCATTTGGTAATCCAGGCGGGTCAGCGCCAGCCCTTTCAAGCCCAAATTGCGGGAAGTGGGGTTGATCAGCCATTCCGCTATCATGGTGTCAAAAACGATGGGAGTCACTTCAAAGCCTGCCTGATGCAAAGCAATCAGGTCGAATTTGGCATTGTGGCCGACCTTCCCGATCTTGGGGTCAGCCAGGATGGGTTGCAGAGCCTCTCTGACTTGCTCCAGGCTCAACTGCCTTCCTTTTTCATGTCCAACCGGAAGGTAATAGCCTTTTTCCGGGCTGCCAGCCAATGAAATGCCGACCAAATCAGCTTGCATCGGGTCGACGTTGCTTGTCTCAGTGTCAAAAGCGATCATTTTCGCCTTTTTCAATTCCTTCAGGCAAACTGAGAGAGATTCCTGGTCGTCGACGATCACAGTTTCAAAGGCAGAATTTTGGACAAGTTCGGTTTTGCTTTCAACCTTTTTCTCTTCCGGGAAAAGGCTGGCCTGTGTGGCGGAATTGCCTTGTAGGGAAGGATGGAGTTTGTTGACCATTTTCTTGAGTCGCTGGGTCAGTGTGCGGAATTCGAGCTCTTTGAACAATCCCTCAACCGCGTTGGGGTCAAAACGGACAGGTTCAGCCTGTTCCAGGTCAAGCAGCACGGGCAGGTCAGTGCGAATGCGCGCCAGATCCTGACTCAGGTACGCGCTTTCTTTGCCTTCGCTGAGAGGTTTACGCGGGCGACCTTTGATCTCATCCAGGTGGGCAAAAATGTTATCCAGGTTGTCGTAATTTTTGAGTAGTTCAACAGCCGATTTCTCGCCGACACCCCGGACACCGGGGATGTTGTCTGAGGCATCGCCAACCAGGGCTTTGTAATCCACGATCTGGTCAGGGCGCACTCCCATCTTTCGAACCACATCTTCCGGAAAATAATCTTCATCCTGCCCGCTTTGACGATTGGGCAGGGAAACCACGATGCTGTTGGTCACCAGTTGGAGCATGTCCCGGTCGCCGGTGACGATTTTCACAGCCAACCCCTTTTTCTCGCTGGCCCAACGAGCCAGACTGCCGATGACATCATCAGCTTCGTAATTGTCGATTTCGATGCGGGGGATGTTGAAGTGATCCACCATCTGCCGGATGCGCTCGATCTGCCCTCTCAAATCATCCGGCATTTTAGCCCGGGTGCCCTTGTAATCCGGGAACATCTCATGGCGGAAGGTGCGGCCGGTATCAAACGTGACGGCCACATAATCCGGCTCTTCTTGTTCGAATAAGCGGATGAGGCGGTTGGCAAAGCCGTAAACACCGGCGGTTGGTTCGCCTTTGCTGGTCGTAAAATGCGTTGAGCCTCCAGCTGTCAGGGCAAAATAAGAACGATAAGCGATGGCATGACCATCAAGCAGGTAGAGTATTTTTGGCATAATCGGCTCCTTTAGAAAGGTCTAAGAGAAGTATACCTTGTTGATTTGAGAGGTGGCTTATTTTTGTTCAGGAGTTGATGGAGATCGGTTGGGTGTCGCCATCGTTTGCAGGCGTTGAGGCAGGCTCAAGAGCAAAGTCATCAAGCTCTTTGAGGATGGAGAGGAAATCATCTTGTCCGGCTTGCGGTTGACCTGTGCTCTTGAGGTCTTGCTCAGTCAGTTCAATGATGGTATTGACTGGTTCCTCAGCGTTCGCTTGTGCCAGGTGCTGTTCGAGAACTTTCAGTGTAATTTCGAGTGCGCTGATCCGCTTTGTCAGCGGAAAGACAAGCAACAGCAGCTGTTCCTGATCTGCTTGATGGGTCAAAACGAAATTTGTTTGATTGCTAGACTGGAAGGTATGCAACCACGATCTGGTAGGTAAACGACTGTGCAGAGCAGCAAATTTTTGCCAATTGTGATCCACAGACAGAGTTGAGGGAGCGCTCGAAAGGATCTGACCATCCTCAACAAGCAAAACCAAGTCCGCCTGGAACTTTTCCAGAATTGGCTGTAAAGAAATGTTTTTGTCAGATGACATTCATAGACCTTTCGCCTGAAACAAGTTTAACATCTGCGCAGGATTGTTACAAGAAAAAAAGTGGCCAACCCGTCTATAATTGTCTGAAACCTACCAAGATAAGGACTTGCCATGCTTAATCCTGAAATCCAAAAGAAACTGATTGCAGAAGGGCGGAAATTTTTGAAAAGCTTTTCCACCAGCCCTTATGAAGACTTTGAATCTGACCAGCAGCTCAAACTGCCGCAGCCGCCCCTGGTCAAAGCGGCCATGACTGACCAGGCTTTTCCATTGCCAAGGAACTTTGCAGAGCTCGAGATGAAGCAAGACTTCATCAGAATTGTCACCGAGCGCAAAAGCTCCCGCGTTTATTCCGGGCAGCCCATCAGCCTGCCGCAGCTTTCCTTTTTGCTCTGGGCTACCCAGGGCATCAAAGACATCCGCGGAAAATCCTATGCCACCTTGCGGACTGTCCCATCGGGTGGGGCGCGCCATGGTTTTGAAACCTATTTGTTGGTGCAGCAGGTTGAGGGTTTACAGCCGGGGGCTTATCACTATTTGCCCATGACTCATCAGCTTGAGTTTCTCAACCCGGTGCAAGACTTGCCAGCCGTGATTTCAAGTTCGCTCGAAGGCCAAAGTTGGGCGAGCAAAGCCGGCGTGATCTTTTACTTGAGTTTTGTGCCTTACCGCTGTGAGTGGCGTTATGGGATTTGGGCGCACCGGGTAGCCCTGATTGACGCCGGTCACGTCGGTCAGAACCTTTATCTTGCCTGTGCCGCTTTGGGGTTGGGCACCTGCGCCATTGCTGCTTTTGACATGCAAGTTTGTGACTCGCTCTTTGGCCTGGATGGCGAAGAAGAATTTACGGTCTATGCCTCTCCGGTGGGCACGATTTCGAGCGCGGATCAAAGACGAGAAAAAGCCTTCTACCAGTTTGTGGAAGATGAAGGTTTATAGCCAGTCTAATAGCTTGCTAAGAGGGTTGGATAACTGTTGTTTTTCCGATCCCGTAGGTTACAATTTTAGAACTTTGTTTGCTTGAAGAGGTTGCCAATGATCAGACGTGACAAAATCAATTATTACCTTGACCTGGCTGAAATCGTTAGCCAGCGCGGAACTTGCCTGCGCAAGCAATATGGTGCGGTGATCGTGAAGAACGATGAGGTAATTTCCACTGGTTATGTTGGAGCTCCGCGGGGGCGGGCAAATTGCATTGACCTGGGTTTTTGCATCCGGGAACAATTGAAGGTGCCAAGGGGAGAGCGATACGAGCTATGCTGCAGCGTCCATGCGGAAGCCAACGCTATCATCAGCGCGTCAAGAGAACGCATGTTGGGTTCTGCGCTCTACCTGGTCGGGACGGACTTGAAGGACAATGGCAATTACGTGCAAAATGCCAATCCATGCTCGATGTGTAAAAGGATGATCATTAACGCCGGTATCGAGATAGTGTATATTCGAGATGATAAAGACAATTATCGTGTCATAAAGGCACAGGATTACGTGGATAATGACGATTCACTTCATGGAGAGTTTGGCTACTAATTAAATAGAGGAACCCAACCCGAGTTTTCCGGGACTTCACACCCCAATTCCCCAACAAGGAGGGTGTAAAGAAGGAGAGATGGTCATCTGGTAAACAAAATTAAGGAAAATGCAATGAACAATCAAACGAAATTCGCAATAATTGGCGCGGGTGCAATGGGAGAAGCCATCATTGCTGGTTTACTCAGACAGAACTTAAGCTCTCCGGAGAATATTTACGCATCAGAACCACGCCTGGAACGTTGTGAAGAACTGAAGATCAAGTATGGTATCAAAACTTCACCCCAAAATGTTCAGGTTTTAACTGACGCAGATGTTGTTTTGCTTTCGGTAAAACCACAAGTATTGGATAAGGTATTAAAGGAATTAAAGGGCTTTATCCCATCAGAAGCTGTGGTCATCAGCATCATTGCTGGTGCTACCATTGAAACGATTTCCAACGGATTGGCACATCAAGCGCTTGTTCGCACTATGCCAAACACACCGGGTCAAATTGGCAAAGGGATCACGGTTTGGTTCGCATGCGACGCTGTTACTGAAAAACATTTGGGGAAAGTACAGCTCATGCTACAAGCATTGGGGGAAAATATCCAGGTCGATGAAGAATATTATCTGGATATGGCAACCGCAGTTTCCGGTACCGGCCCCATGTACGTTTACCTCTTTATGGAAGCCTTTATGGACTCAGCAGTTCATTTGGGGTTCTCCAGGCATGTGGCTGAAAAACTTGTCATTGAAACAATTCGTGGATCTGTCGATTACTATGAGAGCCAATTGGTCCATGTAGCTGACCTGAGAAATAAAGTGACTTCGCCGGGTGGTACCTCTGCTGCCGCATTGTATTATCTGGAAAAAGCTGGATTTCGCACCGCAATTTCACGAGCCATTTGGGCTGCCTATTCGCGTTCCCAAGAATTGGGAAAAGGGAAATTAGATCAAAATCCAGAAAAAAATAACGATAAGAATGATTAGAAGAAAAGAATGAAAAACAGAAATCTTGGTAACAGCGTTGTAAAAGTATCTGTGGTTGGGAATCTATCACATTGATACAGCCAATGCAAATCAGGATTAATTGCCTTAACGGAAAAGGAGAAATATGAAAAAATTTGATGTGGTTGTTATTGGTTCTGGTCCGGGGGGCTATGTAGCTGCCATTAATACGGCTCAGATGGGATTGAAAACCGCGATTATTGAAAAAAAAGGGATCGGTGGGGTGTGTTTGAATGTGGGTTGTATCCCCTCCAAATCTCTGCTGCATAACGCGGATCTCGCTCACACCCTCCTGAATAAATCAAAAGAATTTGGCATCAGCTTTGAGAATTTGGAGCTTGATTATTCAGCAGCCTTCCAGCGCAGCCGGCAAGTCAGCCAACGCCTGAGTAAGGGTGTCAACTTTTTGATGAAGAAGAATGACATTGAAGTAATTGAAGGCGAAGCAAAATTGACCGCGCCAGGCAAACTCAAAGTTGCCCTGACTGCTGGCGGCGAAGAAGACGTGGAAGCCGCGGATATTATCCTGGCGACTGGCGCACATGCCACAGTGATCCCCGGGATGGAACCGGATGGCGAGAAAATTTTGGATTATGTCCACGCCATCATGCTGGAAAGCTTGCCAAAATCGGCCGTGATCATTGGCGGGGGAGCGATCGGGGTGGAGTTCGCGACCATTTGGAGCGGCTACGGCGTTGAGGTCAGCCTGGTTGAGATGCTGCCGCACATTCTGCCAAACGAAGATGAAGAAGCTGCCGCTGAATTGACCAAAGCTCTCAAAAAACGGGGGGTCAAAGTTCATGCCGGTACAAAAGTAAAATCGGTTACCAAAAATGATGCTGGCACCAGTGTGCTGCTTGAAAGCGAAAAAGGGGAAGAAGCTATTGAAGCGGAAATCACCTTGGTTGCGGTTGGTTTCAAGCCAAGCTCCCATGGGCTTGGGCTGGAAGAAGTTGGGGTCGAAATGGACAAACGCGGTTTTGTGCAGGTCGATGAGCGCATGGCTACTTCTGTCCCGGGAATCTGGGCCATTGGGGATGTGACCGGCAAGTTGTTGTTGGCACACACCGCGTCAGCCATGGGGGCAGTCTGCGCCGCGAACATTGCTGGTTTGGAAGCGCAGAAATTGGATTACCGTATGATCCCCCGGGCGGTTTTCTCTGACCCACAGGTGGCCTCCTTTGGTTACACCGAAGCAGAAGCCAAAGAAGCCGGCTTTGATGTCAAAGTTGGACGAGTGAATTTCATTGCAAACGGCAAGGCGCAGGGTTTGGGGGCGGGCGTCGGTTTTGCCAAGATCATCACCGATGCCAAATATGGCGAACTGCTAGGGGCTGCTTTGGTTGGTCCTGAAGTTTCAGAGCTATTGCCAGAGTTGGTTTTGGCGCAGGCTAACGAACTGACTGTGACAGAAATTGCCCATAGTGTGCACATTCATCCAACCCTTTCGGAAGCGCTGATGGAAGCCGCGCAATCCATGGAAGCTGGAGGGGAATAAAACTTCTCCCTTTGTTTAGATTAAACGCCCTCACGCGAGGGCGTTTTGATTTAGGTCTACGGGGATAAAAAATAGTGTCGATTATGCTATACTTTACCCATGAAAGTTGAGCCTTCAGCCAACATTTTTCAAGAATCTGCCAGGCTTTGCGAAAGTTTTGACAGTCTTCAGATCGCCTCATCCTCAAATGTTTTTTTGTTGCCCCAATTGCCTTTAACCCTTTCTACTCAAGTCGAGGGGGGTGCCTGATCATGGCCGGAATCAGCCTGCATGATCTGATTTCCACGCTTATTGTGATCCTGTTTTTGCTGGTCATGTTTATTGCCTGGCTAATGGGAAAGAACAAAAAGATGCCTCCCTATGCTAACCCTGAGGGTTATGAAAGAATCGATGAACTGATGCACCGCTCCTCAGAAGAGGGCAAAGCCTTGTTGATGGGTTTGGGCGAAGGCTTTTCCGGCTTGAATGGCAGCCTGGGAGATCAAACCAGTTTGATGGTGCAGCGGATTCTGATGAGCCGCTCTGTTTTTAACGACCAACCGGCTCAATCCTATAGCGGTGACGGGGCGCTGGCCTGTATCAGCCAAATGATTGTTCACGGCGCTTACGACAAGGCCATGGCAGTGGAGTTATTCCGGCCGGAGCACAATCAGCTCACCGGTCTTAGCGGGCTTTCCTGGATGGCAGGTTTATTGCCTGAATTGGCACGTTCAGATAACACAGGGCTGGTTTTGGCGGGCTCTCTGCGACCTGAAAGCTTAATCATTACCGACATGGCGGAACGAAAAGAAATCCCGGTTGTGGCGGCAACGGGTGACATCAGCGGACAAGCAGCTTTGTTTGCTTCAGGCGCTCCGGTATTGCTCGGGGAAGATTATTACCTGCCCGCAATCGGAGATATAAACCAGGCTTCCTATCAGCATTCCGCCCGCGTCTTGAACCTTTTCCGGATCCTGCTGGCTGCCGGCCTGTTGCTGGCTGCCTTTTTGAAATTGAGCGGGGTTTTACCGTGAGACAGCGTTTGGCCTTGATCACAGCGGCCTTGTCAGGTTCAGTTGTGCTGCTTTTGTTGTTCTTCCAACCGGTGGCGGGAGCTTACCTGGCCTTGGTGTTGAACTGGGCGATTATCGTCGCCAGTGTGGCCTTGCTTGTGGCCATTGCCAGTTTACTTGTGACTCATATTCGCTTCATAGCGGTCGGCCGAAGGGGTTTTATTTACAGTTTTGTTTTGATCACTGCCTTTTTGGCCACGTTTCTACCGGGCTTGTTTAAAGGAGTGGAGGATCCGGGATATTTAGGTTGGATCAGCGCCATCCAAAAACCGCTTGAATTGTCTCTGCTTGGTCTGATTGCACTTGTGATGATGAGCGCGGCTGTCAAACTATTCCGCGTACGGGGATGGTCAGTGCTGACGGTCTCGTTTGCTATCAGCGCGCTCTTGTTTCTGTTTTTAAACCTGGGTTTGTCAGATTGGAGCGGCAACCAGATCTTCAGCACTCTGATTGATGCCTTCCTGCGCCTGCCTGTTATTGGCGCACGCGGGCTGCTGATCGGAGTCGCTTTGGGAGCCCTGCTTGTGGGATTCAGGGTTTTGATTGGGCAGGAGTCTGATAATGAGTGAGCGATCAGACGAACTGAGGATCTGCCCACACTGCGGCCAGGAAAACTCGCCTCAAACCTTACGCTGTATCCGCTGCGGTCAGGAACTGGAAGATTTGTTCCAATTCGATGGACTTGGAAGCTCAGACACACAGTTTGAGGGGGAAGCAGAAACACCACTTGAACCAATGTCTGATCTTTTAGCCTCACTGGATGAAGATCCCCTTTTAGGAGATAGGCAAGATAAAGAAGATGAACCTTCAGGGGGATCAGAATCTTCGGAAGACGAAGAAAATGACCAAAACCAGGTTGGTTTTGACAAGCCGATCCCGGATTGGTTGGAAAAGGTCCGTCAGCGCGCCCAGGAAGAAAACGCCGGCGGAGAACTGGCCCAAGGTGGTCAGGCTATTGACCAACTGCGTTCCTCGGATGAACGCAAGCAGGTGGACGCGGCTTTTGATGAAATCATGCGGCGCATACGGGAACAATCTGAGCGCGAAAAGGCTCGTTTGTCGCGCCGGGTCGAATCTGATTTGGTAGATGAAAATGGAGACCCTGAATGGCTGCGCCGGATCCGCGCTTTACAGCCGCGTAAAGAAGAAGAAGATACCAAAGAACTAAATTTTGGCGGTTCTTCTCAGGATACCTTCTTTGATGATTGGACCGACGATGAATTAGAGGAGCTTCTACAAAAAGAGATAAGTCAATATCAAGCGCAGTCAGACGAGACCACTGAAAATGCTGTGGAACAGAAAGAAACTGAACCAAGCGAGAGTCTGATTGTCCCACCTGTCCTGGAAACGAAAGAAGTTACGCCGGATGAGGACGAGGACTTACCTGTGGAGTCGGAATCTCTTGAAGATGAAGCCGCCGGTTTGCTTGCTGCCGCGGATGAAAGCACTCCTGAGGATGATTTTCACAATATTCCTGATGATGAATTTTATGAAGGCGAAGCGCTTGAGGAGGTGGAGCCTTTAGAACCCCAGGCTTTCCCACCCGAACCGGTTCAGGAAGAGGAAATTCAAACGGAAGACTCTCCTGAAGACCTGGGAGAGCCCTCAGACCAAACAGATTCTCTAGAAAACGAAAGCTCAGAACAAGAGTTGACAACGGAAGCTTTGGAGCCTGAGGACGAAGGCCAAGCCAAAGAAGCTGAAATAAATTTGTCTGAGGTTCAGGAACCAGAAATTAATTTGGCGGAAACTAGTGTTCAGGAGAGTGAAACAGAAAGCGCTGAAGCCCAGGAAGTAGAACCTGATGCGAAAGAGCCTGAAGCGGAAGAGGAAACGCAAGCCGATGAAAGTTTGAATTTGGATGAACCCGTTTCAACTGAAGACGTCTTGCCTGATTTGCTCTTGCTGCGCGATCAGCGGGAACGAGCCAAAACTCTGAGCAATATCATCGGTCAGGAAGGCAAGCGTACCATTTCTGTTCTTCACGAGGATGTGAAGCAGAACAAATTTGGTCGGCTCGTGCTGGCGCTTTTATTGCTGGCTGGAATCATTGTTTCCTTGCTGTTTGGCCCTGGTGCGCAGGCGGAGCTGCCCTTAACGCCTCACGCCATAGCCTTCGTTGATACCCTGAACACGATCAAAACCGGCGAGAAGGTCCTGATCGTATTGGATTACCAGGCTAGAACAAGTTATGAAATTGAAGCCTTAAGCCGACCGGTTCTGAAGACATTAGATGAAAAAGGGGCTGAAATTCAGCTTGTCACGGCACAGCCTGCGGACCTGTGGTTAGGCAGATCATTGTTAGATGCTGAGGGTCTGCAAAAAGACTTGAAAATTGAATTTATACCAGGTGGAAAATTGGGGTTCCTGTCCCTGGCAGCTGGCGCGCAGCCGGAATGGGGCAGCCTGCCGCTTGACCAGGCTTTGGCAGGAGTTGGGAACCCGCTGGCAGAGATGGATCAGGTCATCCTGATCAGTGATTCAGCTGAATTTGTGCGTGCCTGGTTGGAGCAGGTTCAACCCTGGAATCCTAGCATCGAGACTTCCGCCATCAGCACTGCCGCATCTTCGGCTCTGCTCTTACCATATTTTGAATCCGGTCAGTTGCAAGGCTTTGTGGCGGGCATACCTGACAGCCAGGTTTTGTCTCTTGAGACCAATTTGGTCCTCAACCAGAGAGCCTGGCAAGCCGGCATGATGATCATGATCATCATTTTATTGTTGGGTATGATCATGAAGGCAGATGATGATTCCCAGAAAAAACAAGGGGAGGTCATCCAATGACCTTATCTGAGTTGCTGTACGCGCTGCTTGGCACTGCTTTAAGCCTGATGGTTTTCAGCTATTTGCTGGGTGATAATTTGTTCTTTGGGATCGCGATGTATATCCTGGTAGGGATGACAGCTGGATACGCGGCGGCTGTCTTGATCACAAAAGTGATTTTGCCCATGTTGATCAATCCGTTGGCGGAGCTCCCGGCTACCTCAGCTTTGCTTGGGCTGGTGCCTTTGCTGCTTTCCATCCTATTGATTTGGATGTTTTTCAAGAAATCAGCCCGGATCTCCGGCATAGCGCTTGGGTTCCTGGGTGGTGTGCTGGCTGCTTTTGCTGTTGTGGGCGTAACCCGGGGAACTCTGACACCGCAGTTGTTATCTATAGTGGACGCTTTTGACCCGGCTTTGATGACACAAGCAGGTTACCCAAATTGGATGAATATTTTCAGCGCCTTTTTGATGCTCTTCGGCGTTTTAGCAGTTTTATTTGTTTTCCATCATCGGGAAAAATTTCAGACCTTATCTTCAGGTTCGCAAACCTGGTTGGACGGTTTGACTGGGGCTGGCCAGGTATTTATCGGCATAACATTTGGAGCCTTGTTTGTCGGTTTGTTCAGCTCCGGGCTGACCGCGCTGATCTTTTCGGTT
>ENA-UOUL01001326-UOUL01001326.1-bioreactor-metagenome-genome-assembly--contig:-NODE-1326-length-35561-cov-10.449104_pt1 | contig 35561 bp, 24 predicted proteins | sample MGYA00249838_ERZ747220 | MGnify/ENA primary metagenome ERZ747220 (study PRJEB28778, sample SAMN05720191) | bioreactor metagenome | isolation source: Anaerobic biogas reactor | place: USA:Washington... | reverse complement strand
CTGGCGAATCCGCTGACTTGCGGCAAATAGAGAACAGTGGTTCTTCCGGCGAACTGACGGTTTCCATCTGGTTTTTAGTGCGATTGCCCTGGGGTTCTCTCTTGACGCGAACCCCCGGGAACCCTACAATGGCCGTGCGGGGCGGTTTTTACATTCACAGTGTGCGCAGAGTACTATTGTGGGTGATGCAGGGTCGGTGGATGGCGGAGGGCATGGAGCAGTCCGGGGGCCGGAACCAGATCATGCTGCCTGCACGGGCACGTCGCCCAATGGAAAGAGAATGAGCTTTACCTCAAAAGAGCCAACCAAGAAACGCATCGGCGAACTGCTTATTGAAGCGGGCCTGGTCACTCGCGAACATGTCGAGGAAGCCCTGGCGAAACAGCGCCGCGAGGGCGGAAAGCTGGTGGAGTTGCTCATCGCGCTCGGGCGGCTGCAAGCCAATGAGTTTGTGAGCTTTCTGGCGCGGCAGGGCGGTTTGCCGAGCATTGATCTTCAGCACTATGAGATTCCCCAGCCGATCATCGCGCTGCTGGACCGCGAGTTTGTTTTGAAGCACGAGGTCATTCCCATCGACAAGCTGGGCAAGCTGCTGACGGTGGCGATGGTGTGTCCGCTGGACTCGGACACCATCGAAGAGCTGCACGTGATGACGCAGTGCAAAGTGAAGCCGCTGTTGTGCTCGCCTGACGCGATCCGCATGGCTATCCAGCGCTACTATCCCGCGGCGGGTCCGGCGCCTGCCCGGAAGGCCGAGGGGGCGGCGCTGAACGTGGACGGCCTGGAGGGCGCCCTGAGCCTGCGCAACGTGACGCGGCTGGTGCGCGAGATCGAGTCGCTGCCGGCGCTGCCCGAGACCATCCGGCGGGTGCGCGAATCGGCGTCGGATTCCACGGTCTCGGTGAAGGAAGTCGGGAAAATCATCTCGGGCGATCCGGCGGTGGCGGCAAAGGTCCTGAGCGTTGCCAACTCGGCCGCCTATGGGTTCTCGCACCGCGTGGACAGCGTCTCGCACGCGGTGTCGCTGCTGGGGCTTCGTGAAACGTATTCCCTGGTACTGGCCCTGGCCATCGCCGACATCATGAAGGGAAGCAAGGGGTTCGACTACAAACGGTACTGGGAACAGGCGGTCAACTGCGCCGCCGCGTCCCGATTGCTGGCCGAAGAGCATGGGCGGACCGACAACGGCGGCACGTTCACGGCCGGACTGTTGCACAACCTTGGCAAACTGGCCCTGGCCCACGTGGCCCCCGGCGCCTATCCGCAGATCGGGGCCGACCTGTATGGTCAGGACCTCATTGCGGCGGAACAGAAAATCTTCGGCCTTGCCCACCCCGAAGCGGGCTACGAACTTGCCCTGCACTGGGACCTGCCCGAGCACGTCGCCGAAGCCATCCGCTTCCACCACACGCCCGAGCAGGCCACGAAGCACGCCGACGTCGTATCGCTGGTGGCCCTGGCGGTGCTGATGGTCTACGCTTCGATGTCCATGGATCCCAGCGACGACCGCTTCTTCGAGGAGCACAATGACCTGGTCCGGCGCGCGGGACTCGAGCTGGAACGTTCGAAGACCGCCTATCATACCTTCCTGATGCGTCTGATGGATCTGACCGCGGAAGCGTTCACCGCCTGACCCGCGCGCGGGCGGCGGGGCCGGCCGCCCGGCATGGCTGCAAGAAATGCACAGTACGCCCCCGAATGCGCTCCTTTTGCACAGCCCTGGACCGCAACTGGCCCTGGAATGAATGGCACGGGTCTTGCTCATTGCCTGGGTGGAACACGAAATGGCCCACCCCCAGAGGGAATGCGACCCGACGGGGCGCCTGAAAGGAGACCCACCATGAAGACGATGAAACGATTCGCGATTCCGGCGATGGCCGTGCTGTTTGCTCTGGCGGTAATGCCTGTCTTTGCGCAAAACGACCAGGCGCCGCGCAACCCCAACACGATGCTGGAAAACCCGGGCGTCGGCCCGAACATCCCCCCTGCCGCTGAGGCCGGCGCTCAGTCCGAACCGCCCGTGCCCGGTCGTGGCCGCGGCATGCGCGACGGGCGCGGCATGGGCCAGGGGCCCGGGCTGGGACGGGGCCGCCTTGCCGAAAACGTGCCGGGCGAAGGGTATGGCTGCGACTCCTGCGAGGGGTGTGAGGTGAAAGGCATGGGCCAGGGCCGCGGCATGCGCGGCGGACGCGGCATGGGTCAGGGCCAGGGCCGCGGCATGCGCGGCGGACGCGGCATGGGCCAGGGCCAGGGCTACGGGCGCGGCCAGTGTGACGGCAGCTGCGGCGATTGCGCCAAGGGCATGGGCCAGGGCCAGGGCCAGGGCCAGGGCCAGGGCTACGGGCGCGGCATGCGCGGCGGACGCGGTATGGGTCAGGGCCAGGGCCGGGGCCTGTGCGACGGCAGCTGCGGCGATTGCGCCAAGGGCATGGGCCAGGGTCGCGGCATGCGCGGCGGACGCGGCATGGGTCAGGGCCAGGGCTACGGGCGCGGCATGGGCCAGGGCCAAGGTTACGGGCGTGGTCCCCGTGACGGCAGCGGTCCCGGCCGGGGCCTCGGCTTTGGCGGGGGATGCGACCCGGATTGCCCCAATGCCCGCTAATGGTACACTGAGAGGTCATGGAACCGAAGAGTAACACACGCAACCCGGTGATTCTGGTGGTGCTGGCAGCCGCGGTCCTGGCGGCTGCCAGCATTGTCCTGCTGCTCCGGCAATACCGCATTGAAGTGGACAATGCGCAGGTCCAGCTGCTGGCAAAGGGCCACACCACGCTTGATGCCTTGACGGCGGGCATTCGCGCCCAGAGCCGCCGGGGGATGTACCGGTCCGAACGGTTGACGGCGATTTTTGATGAGCTGGCCCAGACGCCCGGTATCCTGGCGCTCCAGCTCCGTTCGTCGAGCGGCGCCCTCGTGGCGGCGGGCGGCGAGCTCGTAAACGTGCCCGACCTGCCCCCCGGGACCGAACTCTGGCGCCCGGACACGCTGATTATGACGGCCTCGGCCGAGTTCACGCATGACGGACCCGGCATGGGGCCCCTGGGACGGGGCCGCGGCGAGGGCGGTCTCGGATTGGGACCGCGGCGCGGCGGCGGACGCGGCTTCGGGGGAGGCTACCGGGCGGACGATCCCGACGCGGGCGATACGCCGTGGGAAGAGGGACCGCACGTCCTGACCGTGGTGCTCCACACCGGCGAAGTCCGGCTGGCGATACGCAACGCGCGCTTGAGACTCGCCGGCGGGGCGATCGTCGTGCTGCTGGCGATCGGCTCGGGCGCGTGGGCCTTCGTATCCCAATTGCACCAGCGCCGGCTGATGACCGGCCTGCTGCTCGCCGAAGAGCGGGTCGCGCAAAGTGAACGGCTCGCCCGCCTGGGGGCGGGTCTGGCCCACGAAACCAAGAACCCCCTGGGCGTGGTGCGGGGACTGGCCCAGTCGATCCTCGAAGCGCCGGAAGCCAATCGCGACATCCGCAGCATGGCGCAGCAGATCGTCGATGAATCCGACCGGACGGTGGGGCAGATCAACTCGTTTCTGGGGTTCGCGCGTCCGCTGGAACCCGAATTGCGGCCCGTGGACCTGTCGCGCCTGCTCGACCAGATGAAACCCCTGTTTGAAGCCGAAGCGCGCGGCGGCGGCGTCGAGATTGTCTGCGACGGCAATCAGTCGACCGTCCGGGCCGATGAATTGATGCTTCGCCGGGCCCTCCTGAACCTTGTGATCAACGGCATCCGCGCGGTGAAACGCCAGGGCACGGTCGCCGTGCGCGCGGACCGCGCCCACGATGGCGTGCGCATCGTGGTCGAAGACAACGGCTGCGGCATTGCCCCGGAAGATCTGACGCGTCTCACGGACCCCTATTTCGGACGGTTCGAGGAAGGCTCGGGGCTGGGACTGTCGATCGTGGACCAGATCGCCCGGGCCCATGGCTGGCGGCTCAGATTCCGTTCCGAGCCGGGGTCGCCTACGCAGGTGTCGCTTGAAGGCCTGTCTGAGGTACGCTAGGGACATGATGGAACAACGCCACCGCATTGCCATTGTCGACGACGACCCGGGCCAGCGCCAGTTGCTGGCCAACGCCCTCGAACGCGCGGGATACGAGACCCTCCGGTGTGAAGACGGGCCTCAGGGGCTCGCAGCAGCCGCTGACGCATCGCTCATGCTCCTTGACGTGCGCATGCCCGGCATGAGCGGGCTCGAGGTGCTCGAACGCGTAAAACGCGACCGGCCCCAGCTCCCCGTGATCCTCCTCACCGCGTACATCGACGTGCGCGACGCGGTCAGCGCGATGAAACAGGGCGCGCTGGACTATCTCGAGAAGCCGGTCGACCTCGATGAGCTCATCGCCGCCGTAGACGACGCGCTGGGCGCCATCGGGCGGGCGGTCTCGCAGGGCGAGGCCCCCGAAATCCCCCGGGGCATCGTCGCGGAGAGCGACGCCATGCGCAGGGTGTTTCAGCAGGCGGCGCGCGTGGCGTCCTCCGAAGCGACCGTCCTCCTGCTCGGCGAGAGCGGCACGGGCAAGGAAGTGGTGGCCGAGTTCATTCATCAGCGCAGCACGCGCGCGGAACGGCCGTTGGTGCGGGTAAACTGCGGCGGGCTGCCCGCCAACCTCATCGAAAGCGAGTTGTTCGGCCATGAGAAAGGCGCATTCACCGGCGCGGACGCCCCGCACCGGGGTCGCTTCGAAGAGGCCCACGAAGGCGCCATTTTTCTCGACGAAATCGGCGAGCTCCCGCTTGCCGTGCAACCCACCCTGCTGCACGTCCTCGAAAACGGGGCCATGCGCCGCGTGGGCGGTGGCCGGGAACTGACCGTCGACGTGCGCGTCATCGCGGCGACCAACCGCAGCCTCGAAGACGACGTCCGGGAAGGGCGGTTCCGCGAGGACCTCTTCTACCGGCTCAACGTGTTCGCGCTCGAGGTGCCGCCGCTGCGTGAACGGCGCGACGACATCCTCCCCCTGGCCGCGCATTTTCTCAAAGACGAAAAGCGCCGCCTGGCCCCGGCCACCGAACGCGTCCTGATGGCCTACGACTGGCCCGGGAACGTCCGTGAACTGCGCAATGCCATGGAACGCGCGGGCATCATGGCCGACGGCAACCTGGTGCTGCCGAAAGACCTCCCCCCGCAGCTTCAGGACGCCGCACCCGCCGGGACCTCCGGCACCGTGCTGGTGGGCGACATGCGCGAGATCCAGCGGCGGGCCATTCTTGAAGCCATCGAAAAGACCGGCGGCAACAAGACCCGCGCCGCGGACCTGCTCGGCATCAGCCGCCGCAACCTCATCTACAAGTTGAGGGAGTACGGACTGTAGGCGGGGAGGATGATTGCGAGCCCGATTTCGATCTCGATAGCAATCCCGATCCCGATTTTGATTGCGCGTTTACAGGCCGCATCTCCGCGGCACTTCGATTGACTCTCCCTGCCCCGCCCGCTATCGTACCCACGATCCCAATCCCAATCGGGATCGCTATCGGGATCGGGATCGAAATCGGGATCGCACCTCCATGAGCCTCGGCCACGAGAAACTTGACGTTTACCGGCTCTCCCTCGGCTACGTGGCATGGGTCTAGCAGCAGGCGGATACGCTGAACGGCATCCATCGTTCAGCGCGGGACCAGTGGCTTCGCGCCAGCCAGTCGATTCCGTTGAGTATCGCCGAGGGGAATGGGAAGACCGCCGGCGCGGATCGCCGCCGGTATTTTGAAATCGCCCGCGGCTCGGCGATGGAATGCGCGGCGATACAGGATGTCCTGGTTGTCGGCAAGGCCCTGGACGGAGCGGAGAGCGAGCGCCATAAACATGAATTGGACCGCATCGCGGCCGTGCTCAGCCGGCTGGCTGGCACAGGCTACCAGGTTGGGGAACAACCGGCGGAGTACCGGTGTGGCGGGGAGGACGATTGCGATCCCGATCCCGATTGCGATTTCGATGGGGATGGGGGGAGTTCGCGGTAGTTTGGATCTGAACCCGGCGTCAGGCAGGTGTTATCCTGGCCTTCCTGGTCCATTTCGTCCATGGGAGGAAGTCCACCAGCTTGCCGCCGTCCCGGGGATATGCCATGGTAACCGCGATTGACCCCGGTGTAATCATCAGAAAAGGCACGGCGCTTCATGCACATGACCTATCTTTTGCCCGGCGTGGTTATCGCCGCGCTCGTTTTGGCGGTCAAAACCAGCGCATCGTGGGCGGAACACCCGGCGGGCTCGCCCGACTGGCGCATCGAGGCGGGCTGGCTGGTTCGCGACGACACCGCGCGGCCCGGTGAGGGGTTCGCGGCCAACCTCCACATCGCGGACCACGGACCGCTGCTCACCGGCGCGGAGCCGCCCCGCATCGAGATGCGCCAGCCGGCGTACGGCGGGTTCGAGACCCTCTACACGACGGGCCGGGGCATCCTGATCGACCGTTGCATCCCCTTTCCCGAACTTGGGCAGCGCGCGTGGCGCCGGTCGTTGCATTACACCAACACCTCGGGCGAAACGCAGGACATCCTGTCAGCGGAAATGCACATTGCGCCCGTGTTTTCGCAAGACGGCGGAGCCTGGAACACGGCGCACTTCCGTATGGCCGACACGCCTTCGGGACGGAGCCTCTGCTTCTCGTACTGGAGCGATGCGGACCCTTATACCGTCAAGGACGACGGCGTCGACATCGCAAGCCAGTGGCGGCTTGCGTCGGGCGCGGAAGCGGCCATCGGCCAGATGAGCGTCTGGCTCGGACGCCCCGGCCCGGAGGGGTTTCCCGTCGAGGCCGGGCGCTGGTTCCGCGCACACGGGTTCGCCGAGCCGCTCGAGTATCCCGACTGGCTCACGCGCGGCATCCTGTACGAAGCGTCGGCCGCGGGCCACGTCGATTCGCGGTTCAGTGATGCGGGCGGATTCGACGCGTTCCGCACGCAGGTGGATTACCTGGCCGGCCTCGGCGTGAATGTCCTCTGGCTGAACGCGGTGCATGCGCACAAACGCCCGCCCAACCCCACGGACGGCGCCTGGAACCACTACGATCCGCTGGACTTTGACGTCGTGGATCCGATCCTCGGCGGACCCGCCGCGCTCGCCCGGCTCGCGGACGCGCTCGAAGACGCCGGCATCCATCTCCTGGGCGAAACCGTGCCGCACGGCGGCCATAGCACGCAGGCCGCCGCCCTCGAAGCGTGGTGGACACGCGACCGCGACGGCCGGCCCCGGCACCCCTGGGGCGGATACGGTCTGGACAACGCCTCGCCCGAATGGCAGGCCGTCATCGGTGGTCACATGGCCATGCTCGCGCGTGAATTCGGCATTGAAGGCGCCCGGATTGACGTGGCCGACGGGCAAGGCGCGAACTGGGGGTCGCCGCGCACCCCTCACGCGTCTTATTCCACCGTCGGCGGGGGACTCGAGATGATGCGGGCCATTCGCGACGGCATCGCGCAGGGACCGGCATCGCGGCCCGTGCTGATTCCCGAAAGCCCGTTCCGGCGCGAATACTTCGGCGTTACAGGCGCGCATGTCGTCGGATACGGCTTTGAGTTCGTCAATTTCATCCGCGACCACACCGATCTGGCCCTGGATGCGCCCGCGCGGATGGCGGCCCGGCTTCACGCCTTTTTCGGGGCCGAACAGGGTGCGATGCCGCCCGGCGCGCTGGTGATCCGGACGCTAAACAACCACGACACGGTGGTCGAGCGGGGCCGCGTGCAGAACCGGTTCGGCGCGGGTCTGGCGCGGGCGTTGTACGGCGTCTGCCTGGCGGCGCCCGGCCTGCCGATGATGTACCAGGAGGAGGAAACGGGCAGTTTCGAAGCGCTGCGCGCCATGAACTGGACCCGGCGCCTGCTTCCCGAACTGGGCGCGGGCGAGGCCGAATTTCTGCCCCCGGGCTATTTCGCGCCCGAGGTTTTCGCGGTGATGCGCAGGGATGCGCGGCGCCAGACCCTGATCCTTGTCAACCTCTCCGGCAAACCGGTCGCGGGCCGCGCCGTCATGCCCGGCGGCGTGCCCGACGAAACCACGGTGTACGATGCCGCCGCCGTGGTGGCCCCCGGGGACGGCACGGGCGCCCCGCGGACCGCGCACGTGCGCGACCGCGCCGTGGACTGGGTCCTGAAACCCTACGAAACGGCCTTTCTGCGCATCGGTGCGCCGCCGGAAGAACGCGCGCCGGCCCTGCGATTCACGCCCCCCGCCGCGAACGCATCCCATCCTCCCGAAACGCCCGGCTGGCAGGCCCGTCGCGAGGGGCTGACGTTGCGATGCGGCGCCGTCGAAGCCATCTTGAGCGTCCCCGGCGTGGCCTGGGAAATCCAGAATGACGGCGCGGGCGGGACGCGGCTGACGTCATCCGCGGGCGCGATCGAGTGCCGCGAGGGGCCCGGCGGCGTCGCGGTGACCTGCGAAATCGGCGCGGAGGCGGCCTGCACGCCGTTGACACTGCAGGCGACGAACGCGCGGGGATGGAAGGTGTCGGGCGAGAGCGCCGTCCTTGCCGACTGGTTTGTGCCGCGCCGCCATCCGTTCCCCAGGGACGCCGGATACGTCTGGCGGCGCTCCGACGTCTGGGGGTATCTTCCACACACCCTGTACGACGGCGTGCTCCCCGTGGGCCGTCTCTGGCAGAGCCTGCTCGAACCGCTTCACGCGGGTGCGCCTGCCGTGGCGTTCCTCCAGGAGACCGGGCGCGGCCTGGCGCTCCGGCACATCCAGACCAGCGCCATGAACGTGGTGTTGCACGATGGCAGCGGCGCGGACGACGGGACCGCGGCGCTGCCCGCGTTACAGTTTTTCGCCGTTGACACCAGCCTGCACCCGCAGGTGCAGCATCTCGGCAGCCGGCAGCCGTGGCGGCTCGCCGGCCTGCAGCCCGTCGAACCGCGACCCTTGCGCGTGACGTTCACCCTCGCCCCGCTGGGCGATGCCGCCGGAGATTTTGCCGCGGAACGCGCGCCCCTCTCGGCGCGGGGACCGGTGCTCGAACGCGAGGGCCCGGAGTTCGTCAATTCGTTCGCGGCCGTGTTCATGCCCGAGCCGGCGGCGCTCACGTGGCGCAACCTTGCGGCGGTGCCGGGCGTCTATCGGGTGCAGTTCGAGCTGCGGCACAGTGAACGCGGCCCGGACGACCGCGAACTGACCGATGCCTACGCGCTCGAGATCGACGGCACGCCGGTGGCCCTCGACTGGGTTACGCTGAACACCGCCGCTACCGGGAATGCCTGGTTTGGCTATGCGCAGACGCCCCCCCTCGACCTCGCGGGCGGCCCCCATACCATCCGCATCCGCACCAGCCGGGCCTGGTGCGCCGTCCGCAACGGATTTCGCCTGCTTGCGTCCCCGGCGGCGTAGGAAAAGGCCGGTCAGTCGCTGGCGTTATTCCAGCCCGTATTTCTTGATCTTGTACTGCAGGGTGGTGCGTTTCAGGCCGAGATGTTCCGCGGCCTTGGTCTTGTTCCAGCGGAAGCGCTCCAGGGCGGCCTGGATCATCTCGCTCTCGAGCTTGTCGGTGCGTTCGACGAGCGACCCGTGCTCCGGCGTCTCGGCCGGTTCCGGCTCGTCGTCCTCCTGGATGAAGAACAGCTCCTGGGGCAGTTCCTCGACGGTAATCACGCTGCCTTCGCACAGGACCACGGCCCGTTCGAGCATATTCTCGAGCTCGCGGATGTTGCCCGGCCACGGATAACGCATGAAAAAGCTCATGACCTCGTCTTCCACGCCGGTCACGTTCTTGCCGGTCTCGGCGCTGAACCGCGCCAGAAACACGTCGACCAGCGACGGGATGTCGTCGCGGCGGCGTTTCAACGGCTCGGTGCGCAGCGAAAACACGTTCAGGCGGTAATAGAAATCCTCGCGGAAATCGCCCTTCTCGATGGCCTCGCGCAGGTCGCGGTTCGTGGCCGCCACGATCCGCACGTCAACCTTCATGGTCTGCTGCCCGCCCACGCGTTCGAATTCCCCCTCCTGCAATACCCGCAGCAGCTTGGTCTGGATCGAGGGATCGATCTCGGCCACCTCGTCGAGAAACAGCGTACCGGTATGGGCCTGTTCGAACCGGCCCGCACGCTGGCCCGTGGCTCCCGTGAACGCGCCGCGTTCGTGCCCGAACAATTCACTCTCGAGCACGCCCGGCGCCAGGGCCGCGCAGTTCAACGCCAGAAACGGCCGGTCACGGCGCGGGCTCGCCTCATGGATGGCCCGGGCCACCAGTTCCTTGCCCGTACCGCTCGGCCCCGTGATGAGCACGCTGCTCCGGCTCGGCCCGATCTTCTCGATCATCTTCAGCAACTGCCGGGTCGACCGGCTGTCGCCAATGATCTTGCGCGCGTCGGGCAGCTCGGCCGCCTTGTCCCGCGGCGGCCCGCTTTCCTTGCGCCGACCGAGAATCTTGTCGACCTTCAGCTCGATTTCCTGGAGTTTGAACGGTTTTGCGATGTAGTCAAACGCGCCCAGCCGCATCGCTTCGACCGCGGTTTCCAGCGTGCCGTACGCCGTGATAACGATAATGCCCGCGTCAATCGCCGCTTCTTTCGCGGCCCGCAACACCGCCATCCCGTCGCGTCCCGGCATCTTCAAGTCCGTGATCACCACATCGAACTGCTGCTCCGTAAGCAGCTCGATCGCCTTGTCGCCGTTCGACGCCGTGGTCACAGCGAGACCCCGGTCCGTAAACGCGGTTTCCAGGACTTGCCGAATGCCCGGTTCGTCGTCCACGACCAGCATCCGCGCTTTTGTTTCCGTTCGGGTCACCTCAGGCTCCTAGACTCTGGACGGATAGGGTTCCCTGTCGCGCAAGGGCGTGCTTCCCCGACAGGCGTAACGACGCGCTGACCACCCTGCCGCACCACCCGAGCCCGCCGCTTTGCAGCGGCTTAACTCCCCTATTTTGTATCACTTGTCGCGGGCGGGGTCAAATAGCTGACCGTGATTTGCGGGAAAACGGCCCCAACAAATCAAGAATTCCGCGATTCGTCGTCCAGGAGTTTCCGGAACGTGTCCAAGCGGTCCGATTCCGGGGCCCTGTCTCCGGCATCTCCGAACAGGCGGTCCAGGGCGGTGCGCGCCTGTTCTCCCGCCCCGGCCCCGGACGGGCCCGGTTCACGGTCGGCGAACTCGAACTCGTCGCAGAAATTGCCGCCAGCCTTGTCGCCGACCCATTCGGTGTTGGGGATATAGCATTCGTTGTGGGCGCCCGGCTCGTAGAAGCGGCAGTTCAGGCAGCAGTGCAGGTAGGCCGAACAGGCGCCGCAGATGTCCCTCGGCCCCGGCTGTCTCTTGCCGCCGCCGTCCCACGCGGCGCCGCAGTGATGGCATGGCTTCATGAATCGGGCTCCCGTCCCGCACGCGGCGACCGCGTGCGGGTTCACGGTCAGCCTACGCGCCCCGCCGCGCCCAGTCAACCGGCCGAGGCGGGAGAGAACCCCCGGCAGGCCCGGTGAACCCGCGTCACGGCCGGCCGGCATCCCGTCCAGCGGGTCTGCGTTGGAGTTGAGGCGCGGATGGGCTAGAATAACGCCGACACGGCGACACAGAAAAGGAGTCCCCATTCATGGTAGACCAGGAATTGCTCGACATATTGGTGTGCCCGGAGAACAAGACCAAAGTGACGCTGGCGGACCCGGGCCTCATCGAGAAGGCCAACGGCGCCATCGAGGCGGGCACGCTCGCGAACCGTGCCGGCGAGACGATCGAGGAGAAGATCGAGGGCGGGCTGGTGCGCGAAGACCGGGCATACATGTACCCCATTCGCGATGACATTCCCATCATGCTGATCGATGAGGCGATTCCCCTGGACCAGTTGGCCTGAGCCGGCGGGAGGGTATGCTGACCGCAGGCGGGCCGGGCGCCCGCGGGCCAGCCAACGGGGGGCTGTTGTGTCATGAGAGCATTTGAACCCTTTCTGGACGGCTACTGCAACGTCCACCTCCAGTTGTACGAGCATCTTCGCGACCGCAATCTGAACGCGGTCTGGGACCACATCCGCGCCAAGGAAGCTCTCACCACGGCCGACGACGTCCGTGCCCGCGCACATCACGTTCGTCAGGCCTTTCTCGACTCGCTGGGCGGCATTCCGCAGACCGAGGAACCTCTGAACGCGCATTCGAGCGGTGTCGTGCGGCGAACCGGCTACGCCATCGAGAAGATCGTCTACGAAAGCCAGCCGAAGGTCTACGTGCCCTCCCTTCTGTACGTGCCGGACCGGCTGGCCTCCCCTGCGCCGGCCGTGCTGTTCCTCTGCGGGCATGCGCGGGAAGCCAAAGCCTGGCCGGAATACCAGCGCGTCTGCCACGACCTGGCCATCAACGGGTTCGTCGTCCTGGCGATGGATCCCACCGGCCAGGGCGAACGGGTAACGCACTACGACCCGGACACGGGCGCGATGCCCATTCCCTGGGGCACCACGGAACACTCGTACCAGGGCCTGCAATGCGTCCTCACCGGCACCAACATCGCCCGCTATTTCCTGTTCGACGCCATGCGCGGCCTCGACTACCTCGCCTCGCGCGAGGAAGTCGACGCCTCGCGGATCGGCGTCACGGGCAACTCGGGCGGCGGCACGCAGACCACCCTGCTGTGCATGGCCGGCGACGCGCGGGTCAAGGCCGCCGTGCCGTGCACCTACGTCACCTCGCGCGAGCACTATTACGTGACCGGCCAGGCCCAGGATGCCGAACAACTCCAGTTCGGCATGACCAGCGCCGGCATCAATTTCGACGACATGTTCCTCCCGTTCGCGCCGCGTCCGCTCCTTATCGGCGCGGTGGAGTCGGACTTCTTCACCCCGGAGGGCACGGCGGTCACCCACGAGCGGCTGCGCGCGTTCTACCGCATCCTGGGCCACGAAGATCTCGTGGACTGTGTGTTCGCACCCGGTATCCACAGCTATTGCCGGGAACTGCGCGAGGCCGCCGTGAACTGGTTTCGCAGCCATCTGATGGGCGCCGAACCCGATTTCAAGACCGTGCCGGACGCCGAGATTCCCGTCTCGCCCGACTCGGAGCTCTGGTGCACGAGCCGGGGGCACGTGCTCACGGACTGGCCGGACGCCCTCACGCCGTTTCATCTGAACCGGGCGATTATCGGCGAACGCCCCACGCCGCCCGATGCCGGTACGCTGCGGAACGCGCTGATCGATACGCTGGCCATACGCGACCGCATCGAATCTCCCGAGCGCCTGCGCCCGCGGATGGTCAAGACCCAGACCGGCCGGGACGTGACGGCCCATTCGGTGTTCTTCGTGAGCGAGCGCAACGTGATGGTTGCGGGCTGCGTGCTGCACCGGCCGGAGGCCGTGCCGTCCGAGGCGATTATCTGCCTCGCGCCCGGCGGCACCAATGCGCTCGACGTGCACATGGAAACGGAGCGGGACCTGCTCGATGCCGGAAAGGCCCTCTTCGTGTTCGACGTCCGCGGGACGGGGGCCGTCGAACCGGTCACGATCAATCCCCACGAACAGGGGCTCCCGGGCCTGCATTACCACACCGAGAACCGGCTCGCGTACGACGCCTACTGCATTGGCGAGTCGCTGCTGGGCATGCGCGTATACGATGTGTTACGGGCCGCCCAGTATCTGCGGGATACCGCGCCGTTCGAGCGCCTGGGCATTCGCGCGCGCGGGCTCCAGCCCTCGCTGTGGGCCTATCTGGCGGCGGCGCTCGACACGTCCATCGAATCCGTGCAGGTGCACAACCTCATCCCCTCGTTCGAAGCCATCGCGCGGACAGAGTTGTATACCATGGCGTTCACGCCCGCCTGCATGCTCCACGGCGTGCTCGAGCATTTCGATCTGCCCGACCTGATGCGTCTGTTTCAGGGCAGAGACGTGCAGGTCCGCGAAGAACCGGTCGAATCGCGCCTGTAGCCCGCCGGCGTTACCCGGTATGGTGAGAACCCGTACAGCATGATCGCCGCCGGCCTCGTGCGCCGGGCCAGGGCGTCTACTCCGTCCACTCGGTAGACCCGGGCCGCGCCCATCGCGGATTTTGCATCCCGTGCGCGGTCTGTGTTATCCAACGCGGGAGAACGTCTGATCTCTATCCTCCCGGAAAGGAGCTGTCTGGGAAATGCGTATCGCCTGCCGCACCGGCCGGTTCGTTGTGCTGAGCCTGCTGTTCACAATCCTCGCGGGTCTCGTGCTGCCCGCGTTCGCCGCCGAGGACGCATCCGCGCCGGTGTCCGCCGCCGAGACGGAGCCGGGCGCGTCCGCGGAAACCCCTGCCGAAGGGGAGGCCGCGCAGGAGGACGGCGACGCGCCCCTCGAGGACGTGCAGAAGAAGTGGCGCCAGGAACTGCTTCAATTGCAGCGCTGGGATATCACCATCGAGCACCTGGGCTACGCCGGTGCGACGTTTGTGCTGCTCTGGATCGCCGCGGGCATCGCGCGGGGCGTGATTCGGCGCATCGTGGTCAGCCGGCGGCTCGAACGGCGGCAGGAGTCCGGCCGCATGATGCAGCGCCTCTTGCTGGTGGTGCTCCGTCGGACCAGCAAAGGATGCATCTTCCTGGTCACGCTGTTTATCGCGCTGCAATGGTTGTGGGCGAGCGAGACGTTTGTCGGCAAGCCCATCGTTACCCTGACGCTCATTTACCAGGTGGCGCGGTATGCGAGCGGGTTTGCGCGCCGCTACCTCAACAGCATGCGGCTGCGCCGGGGGCGTGAAGATCCCAGCCGGGTGTCGTCGTTCGGCATCCTGTCGTTCGCGGCGCAGGTGGCGGTGTGGTCGCTGGCCCTGCTGGTGGCCCTGCAAAATCTGGGGTTCGAGATCACCGCGCTGGTCGCGGGACTCGGCATTGGCGGTATCGCCATCGCCTTCGCCCTGCAGAACATCCTCGGCGACATCTTCTGTTCGGTGGCGATCATTCTCGATAAACCGTTTGCGGTGGGCGATTTCATCATTGTCGGCGACCAGATGGGCGTTGTCGAAAACATCGGCATCAAGACGACCCGCGTCCGCAGCATCTGGGGCGAACAGATCGTCTTCTCAAACGCGGACCTGACCAGCAGCCGCATCCGCAACTACAAACAGATGAAAGAGCGGCGCATCACCTTTACGCTGGGCGTCGTCTACGAAACGCCCGTCGAAAAACTCGAACGCATCCCGGGCATCCTCCGCGACGCCATCACGTCGGCCCCCCTCACGCGGTTTGACCGCGCCCATTTCAAGAAGTACGGCGACTTTTCACTGGATTTCGAGATCGTCTACTTCGTCTTGAACCCCGATTACAACGTGTATATGGACATCCAGCAGAAGATCAACCTGGCGATCCTGCGCCGTTTTCAGGCAGAAGGCATCGCGTTTGCCTACCCCACCCGCGAGGTCATCATCCGGAAAGAGCCGGACTGAGCGTCCCGGCGCCAGCGTCCTCACCCGTGGGGCGGGTGCCCTTTCACGGCGGGGTCATAGGCGCGTAACGCAAGGCGCTTGTGTTCGGGCACGAGGGGTGTCCAGTCCGTGAGCGGCGTGACCGTTCCGACGCTCGCGCCGGTCGCGAGGCGCACGGTCACGATCTGCTGGGGCCGGATGCCAAACCGGTACTCGGGCCCGCCCGGCAGCGGGCTGGGCCGTTGGCCGGTAAGGTCGGTGAGCGCGGCCGATTCGTGCGGCAGGTGAACGGCGAGCACGGCCTCGCCCGCAACGCCGAGGCATTCCACCAGGCGCACTTCGATGTGGCCTTCTTCGCGCCGTACCGCCTCGACTATCACGTTGTCCGAAGTCTGCAGCAGGGACTCCGCATTCCCGCCGGCCGTGCCTTTCGCCGCGACGGGCGGACCGTTGTATGCCCATCCCGCGCGCGCGATCCGCGCGTCCTGCCAGTCCTCGTCGTGCGCGATCAACGCATACTGAAGGTGGTGCGCGCCGTTCCCGCTGAGCCACGCGCACGGAAAGCCCATGTACGTTTCCACGGCGTTGAGCAGGAAGAGCAGCGGGGTGTTGCCGTCGATTTCCCGGCCCGGAAGCCCGCGGTCCAGCAGGGCCGCGCCGCCGCCGTCCTCAAACGCATAATGCGACCACCGCACCGCCGGTGTGATGCCTTTCATGCAGCCATCCATCGGCCCCGCGGGCGCCGGCCACGCGCCCTGCGAAAACCCGTACGGGATGCCGCGCCGCGCCATCGCGATCTTCGGCGCGAGGGGGAACTCGGCCACCACCACCGTGCGGTCCGGGATGTCTTCAAGATACGTGTCAAAATCGATTCGGGGATGATCCCGGTAAAACGTCATGACCCGTCGGGCCGCTTTCCCGCCGTAGAATTCTCCCGTCACCTCGACGACCGTGGCGAGCGGCCCTTCACAGGCCGCGACCCGGCAAGGGAAATCGCTCGAGGCGGCCCGCCGTTCCCGTTTCGGCCGGAAATCCATGTCGTTCCCGCCAAAATAGCTGCTGCCTTTGCCCGACGTCGGCGATTCCGCCACCAGCACGTTTGCGGGAGCCGCAAGAAGCTCCCGTCCCGAGGGTTTCAGTTTAAGCGACGCGAGGTTGCCGGTTTCCGCGTCGATGCGGGCCGTGTAGAACGCCGTTTCGATAGCCTCGGGCAACGCCACCGGCGTAGAAGGCGACGGCGGCGCATTTCCCGGTCCGAAGGACACCCACCCGGTCGCGGGCAAGTCCGGCAGACAGAGGATCTCCCCCGAGGGCAGGGTCTGGCACGGGGTTTCGCCCAGCCCGGACGCGCAGTCGGGCGGCAGCACCACGGGATCGGTGCGCCGCCAGTTCGCGGGATTGAACAGGGTGACCGCGTCGCCGTCGCCGCGGATCGTCCCGATGCTTTCCCCGCAGATCCGGGCGCACGCGGCGTCCACCCAATCGAAGCGGTCCTTCACGTCCCATGAATCCGGATGTTCAAAGACCATGCCCCCCGCCCCGCCCCAGAGGGTGTTGCGGTCCATGTTGAGCAGCATAAGCAGCCACGCGTGGTAGAGGTCTTGCGCGGGATAGGCGGTTTCATGGCGCAGGCTGGCAAGCGTGGCGAGCATTTCCGAGGCCTGGAGCGCGTGTTCGGCGCGGCGGTACCGCTGTTTGACCATCGGGTTCTGGATCCAGAAACCGAAATACGAGAAGTTCCAGCCTCCGGTGACCGTCGGCAGGGCGAGCGCGCCCGATGCAGTCCCCGGTTTTACGGCGTCGACATAGTCCCCGAAGGTGCTGAAACGCAGCGGCAGGTCCGGCGCCTTCGCATTCCACTGGTCGAGGAACGCGGCCGGATACGGCGCATACAGCGGCGCGAGACTGTAGTCGCCGCTTCCCGCCAGCACGAGCGTGGGCGCGCCGTCGGGCGTGCGCATGGTGGGCACGTCGGCGAGCGATGTTTTGCGTTCGCGGGAGCGGGCGTCGTCAATCAGCGCCTGGAGGGCGGCGGCGTCCAGGGCCTCCGTCGCGCGGAACAGCGCCGGCCATTCGTTGTAATGCCCGGGCGACACGGTCAGGATGCGGGTGCCGTCGGGGCTCTGCCCCCAGTAGAGCGTGCTGCCGGAATTGTTCATCCGGCAATGGACAAACGTGTCCAGCCCGAGGCCCGCGGCAATCTGAAACATCTGTTCGTGCATGCCGGTCACGTCGATCATCCAGCAATGACGCGGACGCACCCCGAGCACCTGTTCCTGCCACCGCAGCCCTTCCACGCCCTGTTTTACCAGCGCCTCGCCGCCCGACAGGCAGATCGTGGGTTCGAGAAAGAACGCGTTCACCGCCTCGACCCGTCCCCCGGCCAGGCGCTGCCGGAGTTCGTCGAACCGCGCGGGCGCGAAATTCCTGATCGCGATCATCGTGTTCACTTCCGAGATCACGAAGGCATACGCGCCGTCCGCCGCTACGCGGTCCAGATGATCCAGATAGCTGTTCGCGCAATAAACCCGTTCGTGCGAAAAATCCGTCAGCCACCCGCACGACGCCGGGTGAAAATTGGGCACGACAAACACCGTCTGGCTCAACTCAGGCTCCGCCGCCGCGCCAAACACCGCCGGCGCCAACGCCAGCGCCGCCAACTGCACCGTCACGCTTCGCCCCATCGCCCGATCTCCCCTGCCCGCCGGTTCCCCGGCGTTCCGCACACCACCCCGGAACCCGTATGACCATGGAACACCGCCCGCGGAAAATCAAGCCCTGACGGCGGACCCGGAGCGCCTCACCTGACGCCTGGAGGCCAACGTGGCTCCTTGTTATTGGCCCGAAAACGCCCCCGGCGGCAACATTACGGTAGAATGAAGCTCATCAACCGGGTAAGCATGCCATGCGAAATAGCGACGAATACCTGCTGGAACGCTGGCACACACGAAAAGACGCACAGGCTTTTCGGGAAATCGTACAGCGTCACGGCGCGGCGGTCTATGCCGTATGTATGCGTATCCTGCGCAATCATACCGATGCCGCTGACGTGACACAGGACTGTTTTCTCGAGGTGCTTCGCACGGGTACGGCTTCTCCGCCGCGCCGTCTGGGTGCATGGTTGCACGGCACGGCAACAAACCGGTGTCTCATGCGCCTCCGTGCCGACAAGCGCCGAACAGCACGCGAGTCGGCGTACGCGGAGGAACGCGCCATGCAAACCAATCCCGACGTGCGCGAAATGCCACGCCTGCTGGACGAGGCCATTGAGGACCTCCCGGAAGAGCTTCGCCAGCCCATCGTGGCGCATTTCCTGTATGGCCGGTCTCACGGGGCCATCGCCCGCGACATGGGCATCCCGCGCAGGACCGTCGGCAACCGCATCCAGCGCGGTCTCGCGCAGCTGGGTGCGCTCCTCCGAACGCGCGGGGTCACCGCCTCCGCGGCCGCCGTCGCCGCGGCATTGACAAGCGCCAAGGCGGGCGCGGCAGCGCTCCCCGTGGCCCTGTCCGAATCCCTGGCCCGGCTTTGTCTCCAGGAGGCTGCCCTCACTGCGGGCGGGGCCGCCGCAGGCGCCGCAGCGACCGGCTTCGCGGGCCTGCTTGCGGCGAAACACCTGCTGGCGGGCGCCGCCATCGTTGCGGCCGTGGTCTCAGGCAGCATCTGGTGGGCTGTCCATCGTGACACCGGAAACGTTGCCGTGAGCCCGCACGCTGATGTGACAGAAGCCTCTGCCGAGACGATAGACGCGCCACCTGGTGATGCCGCTGCCGCTATACCCGGCCAGACCGTGCCACAAGAACCAGAAACAGATGCGGCGGACGCACCCCCCGCTGATCAGGGGTCGATCTCAGGGACGGTTCAGGCCAAAGATGCCGAATACCATACGGAGAAAATTCGGAATGTCTTACGCTCGGCGGATTCCCGTTCGGGAGAGGGTTGGGGATTGCTCTTTGGCGAGCGCGTCACCCCTGCTGCTGGCGTGACCGTGGTACTGGAATCCAAAGGCCTGCGCAAGGAAACGTTGACGGACGAGGAGGGCGGGTACCGCTTTGACGCGCTCGCGCCGGGTCAATACGGGATATTCGTCGTGCTGCCCCCTGGCGCGGCCAGGACTCGGAAAGAACCCCGTCAAGAAGTCGGGCTCGCGGATGGAGAAGCGAAAGACCACGTAGACTTCACGTTTTCTGTGGATTCCGTGACCTGCACGGGCCGGGTCACCCATGCGGGCGGCGAGCCGATTCCCGGTGCGCGCGTGACCGCCACGCCATTGGACATTGTCCCATACTCCGGAGACGATGGATTCGACCGTATCCAGTCGGCGATGGTGGAAACCGCTACCGACGAGGAGGGCCGCTACCGGCTTCAGGGCTTGGTGCCGGCCAGTTACCGGGAAGTCATGGGGTATCTTGGGGGAAGCACCCATCTTCCCGAATACGGCCGCACCTATACCCTGCGCGCCGCCGCCGAGGGTTACGCATCGGTCAAGATTGTGGCGCCTGTGCTTCAGACGGAGGCGGTGGAATTCTGCACGGCCATGTATGAAGAAGCCGGGAAACTCCCGCTTGCTCAGAAGGTTGCGCTTGCGCCCGATGTTCTTCTCCCCGTGGCGCCGGGCAACACCCTCGAAGGCGTCGATTTTGTGCTCTATCCCGAAGCGCGCATCTCGGGGACGGTGTGCGATACCCAAGGCAAGATCCTGCCGGACGTGAAGGTGCGAATCGTGGCTCCGGAAGAGATCGAGGGCGATCCCCCGGCCTTTCTCGCGGAGCCTTTCATACCGGATTGGGAAACCACGGGCGGGGAGGGGACGTTCGCCCTTGCGGCCGTGCCGGAAGGCACGTATATCTTTGAGGTGGATGCCGGAGCCGGGTTTCAGCGGGCGCGTAACGCCGCCATCTCCGTGCGGCCCGGCGACATCCTGGAGGACATCCGCGTTGTTGTCGAGTCGGCCGCGGACAGGGGCAGGGTTGAGGGCATTGTCACCCAAGGCGCTACCGGACAACCCGTGGGTGCTTTTCAGCTCTGGATACTGAACGTCGACTCGCCCAATGAACCTTCGCCGCGCCACGGGAATGTGACACAAGATTCCGAGACCGGCGCGTTTGTTATTGACGGGATATCGTCCGGTCTGGCGACCCTCGAGGTGAAGGCTGAAGGCTTCGCCACGCAACGCATTGAGGTCCGGGTCGAACCCGGCCGCACCGCCGAACTTCAGATTCCGCTGGCCCGGGAGGGCATCCTGCGCGGCCGCGTCACGCGGAACGGCCAGCCAAGCGCCCACGGATACGTCATCTTTCCCGGGTGGGAAGGCGGACCCTACGGCGGCACCAACGAACAGGGGCATTACGAAGTCAAAACACTCCCCGCCGGGGAGTACCTGGTTCAATTCAACATGTGGCTCTACGAAGATCACCGGGGCGGCGCCCAGGCCGTCTGTTTCCGGACAGTCGACATCGAGGCGGGGCACGTCACCGAGGTCGATGTGCAGTACGACGGCACCGGCGTAATACACGGCGCCTTCTCCGGGCCACATGGCGAGAGTTGGCGGGAGCGCAACTGGCGCGTCGAGTTGCGCGACCCCAACGCGCCCGAAGAAACGAGCAACCGCGCGGGCACCTGGAAATTCGAAGAGAACGGCCGCTACGAGATACCCGACGTGCCCGCGGGGATCTACCGCGTTGTCGCCTACTGCAACGGTCCCGACGGCATGCCCGTGGAACAATCGCAGACCATCACCCTCCCCGACGGCGGAACGGCGACGGTGGACTTCGCTTTCTGAGGCGCGAAAACCCGGGGCGCGGCGGTTTGCGCAGCAAACAGGGGTCCGTCCCGGGTGTTTGCACTATAGGGCGCGGCGGTATCCCTGGCGTGCGGCCTCCCCCATGGCCTCGTGGGAGAACGTGCGGGCACGGGCGGGGCCTGCCTGCTGGAGACGTTGGCGGGTGGCGCCGTCGGTGAGGAGAGTGCGCAGCCCGTCCGCGATGGCGTCCGCATCGACGGGGTCGCAGGTCAGTGCGGCCGTGCCCGCGACCTCCGCCAGCGCCCCGCTGTTCGAGGTCAGCACCGGCGTGCCGCAGGCAAGCGCTTCCACAACGGGGATGCCGAAACCCTCATAAATGGAGACGTACGCAAAGGCGGCCGCGCCGCGGTAGAGCGCGGGCAGGTCGGCATCGTCCACGTAGCCCGTGAAGACAATGGCGTCTTCGAGCCGCAGCCGGCGCACGGTCTCGCCGAGCGGACGGGTCATCCACGCTTCCTGCCCCACAATGGCGAGCCGGTGGGGCTCGCCTTCCCCGCGCATCGCCGCGAAAGCTTCCAGGAGACGGCTCAGATTCTTGCGCGGCTGCAACGCCCCCACATACAGGACGTAATCCCCCGGCAGGCGGTGTTTGGCCCGCACACGCTCGACCGTCTCCGGGTCGATCGCGTCGCTGAAGCGCGGATGAACGGCCGGCGGAACGACGTCGATCCGGTCTTCGGGATAAGCGTAGAGTTCCGTCAATTCCTGCCGCATGGCCCCCGACAGCACGAAGACCCGCCGGGCGCGTCTGAGCGTTGCGGGAATGAGCGCCTGCAACCGGTAGCGGGTGATCGGCGGCAGCGTTTCGGGATGCCGTTTCCACACGAAATCGTGGATGCTGACGACGGCCGGGCACGGACAGGCCGGCGGCACGATGTATTGGGCATGAAACAGGCCGAAGCGTCCCCGCCGCAGGAGGAGCGGCAGGTCCAACGCCACCCGAACCCATGACCGTCGCGCGCGCAGGGGCCGCGACGCGATGCCCGCGGGGAGCGCCCCCCGCCAACCGGGCGGGGTCAGGGCCACGGGCGCCATATCAGGCTCCCGCGAGGACAGCGCCTCCAACAGCGACCGGACGTACGACTCGTTTCCTCCCGCGCCCGTCCCGAGGGCATGGGCGTCGATGGCGAGCCGCATCACTGCCGTCCGCTCCGCGCGCGATAGGCCGCGACGGCCTTTTCGTAGACGTCCGACACCCGCCGGACCATGTCGTCGAGCGTGAAGGACCGGCGGATCCACTCCGGCCCGGCGGCGCCCATGGCCGCTCGGCGGTCCGGATTCTCGGCGAGCGTGCGCATGGCCTGTGCCAGGGCCTCCACGTCTCGCGGCGGGACAAGGAGCCCCGTTTTTCCGGCCTGCATCGTCTCGCCGGTGCCGCCGACATCCGACGCGATGACGGGCAGGCCCGCCAGTTGCGCCTCGAGCACGGCCGTGGGAAACCCTTCGTCGAGCACCGACGGCTGGGCGAAGATGTCCATTGCGCGCAGCGCGCCGGGAAGGTCGTCGTAAAACCCCGTGAAATGCACGCGTTCACTGAGGCCGGTTCCCCGCGCCTGGCGTTCGAGCGCCGGGCGCAGCGGCCCTTCGCCCACGATCAGCAGATGCAGCTGCGGCACGGAGTCGGCCACCTGGCACACGGCGTCCAGCAGGAACGTATGGCCCTTCTCGACATAGACGCGGCTGACGGTGCCCACGACGCACGCGTCGTCGGGGATACCCAGTGCGGCGCGCACTTCCGCGCGCGGCGCGCCCGCCTGCATTTCCGCGGGATCGAGACCCGTGTAAATCACATTGATGCGATCTTCACGCGTGGGGCCGCGCAGGATCTTCCGTTTCATGTCCTGCGACACCGTGATAACCTCGTCCACGTTCGGCAGGGCCCAGCTCCGCTCGACCCAGTTATACACGTGGCTCCGCAGGGGAAACATGCGCGCCCACCATCCGTACGGACTCGCGACGACCGCACAGGGCCACCGGTTCCGCCCAATGCCGGCCAGCACGTTGGACTGCGGATCGTGCGTGTGGATGAGATCGATGTCGTACTTCTCGATGAGTTCGGAGATGGCGTTCCGGGCCGTCCACCAGCCCAGGCGGCTGTGCCATGGCACACGCTCGCTCGCGACGGGCAGATCGCGGAGTTTCAGCGCGCGCACGAACGCGTCGTCGCTCTTGGACGGCGTGTCAAACGGGACGCAGACAATGTTGAAGCGCTCCTTCGGGAGATGCCGGAGCAAGAGGAAGATGATCGTGTGCGAGCCCCCGATCGCCCACGTGCGGACAAGGTACAGTACGTTCATGCGTGTTGACATCTGCATCTCCGTGTAAGTTCCCCCGCGTCAGGATTCGCCGGCGAACGAAGCGTGTTCAGCCGGAGCCGGCGCACCGGCGCGCCTTCCCGCGACACCGGCGGTATACAGCGGCACGACCGCCGCGATGGAAGCCATCATCCACCAGATCTTCTGCTGAAGCGCATGCAGGAAAATGGCGCACAGCAGAAAACTCAGCAGGCTCACCTGCAGCGACATGACCAGCGTTGCGGCCGGCTCGTTCCCCAGGTTGAGGTAGGACCGTTCCGCCTTGCCCAGATAGCGCAGCATGATCCCGAAAAACAGAAGCATCAGGGCCAGACCGGGGAGACCCGTTTCACTGGCCAGCTGAAGATACATGTTGTGGGTGCCGATGATCCGCGGATCCCAGTGCATCTCGTCCACGAGCCAGCGCATGATGTGCGCGACGTCCGAATCGCCGTCCACAATGCGCAGGCCATAGCCGGACAAACCGACCCCCCAGACCGGTTCTTCGAGGACCATTTCCCAGGCGGCATCCTGCAGCTGGAGGCGGTGGCGCACCGAATCCGACTGGGTGTATTTGTCCAGGTCGAACACGCGTTCCTTGTACGCAGGTGGAAGGGCCAGGAGCGCAAGCACCACCGCAAACGCCACGTAGGCCAGACGGGGCGGATTGACCCGCACCAGACGCCGCACGCCCAGCACGGCGAAGATCACGAGGCCGACGAGAAACCCGGTGCGCGTGAAGGTGAGGATGAGGGCGATGATCTCGACAACCACCGCGCACACGCAGAACGTCCGCGCCTTTCGCGAAGCCGCTACAGCATACCAGTACACGTTCAGCGGCATGATGATCAGGATGATGAGCGCCAGCCAGTTCGAGTGGCCCGCGCGCCCGCTCACCCGGACCGCCGCTTCGCCGTTCAACGATTCCGGATCCACAAAGGCCCCTTCCACCCCGGCCCCGATGTCCGCAATCGCCGTCTCCGCGTTCAGGTGAAACGCCGGGATGAAGTACTGCGCCACCGCGAACAGCGCCATCGCCACCCCGCAGTACACGACCACCATCGTGAACACATGGATGCGCTCCTGCGAGTTGAGCAGGTTGACCGAAAGAATGTAGTAGGCCACCAGCGTGCCCAGCCGGAACCATTCCGGCCATTGCAGCCGCCAGGTGTCCGAGAGAAACACCCCGAGGGCGCTCCACAGAAACAGCGCGAGCAGCGGCACCGACTCCCACCCCAGCCGGATCCGTTCACGGCGCAGGGCGGCGTTGATCAGCCAGCTCGCGAAGGTCATCGCGCCGGCCACCTTGGCCGCCGTGACCGGAATGGCCACGCGCACCGGCCCGATCACGCCCGAGGGACCCGACAGCAGCAGCAGCGCAGTGGTCAGATAGAGCCCCAGCACCGGCCACCGGAGCACCAGCGCGAACACGATCAGGCCGATCTCGGCCAGCAGGGCGTACGGCCCTCCCACGAGCACGGCAAGCCCCGCCACGACGGCCAGGACGGCGCCGCCCGCGACGACGGCCGTGTGCCTGGACACGCCCGGCGGCTGGTCGGTGATGACGGTCACGGTGCGTGGTCTCCCCTCGCGACGGACTCCTGCCCACACCGGTTCGCGGCGCGGTAGGCGCAGACGTACGTCGCAAGTCCTATTGTAGCGCGAACCGCCGATACCGTCCACGCCATTCCAAAAACGCCGTAGTGCCGGGCCGCGAACACGCCCGCCGCGGCCAGCGCTGCCAGTTTGAGCGTCTCGAGGGCCGCGACATGCCCGGAACGTCCCATCCCATAGAGCGCCGCGCCCGCCGGCGCCGTGCCGAACGAGGCGAGCACGCCCAGGCACAAGATCCCGCACAGCACGCCCGCAGGCGCGAATGTCGCTCCAAACACGAACGGCGCCGCCCAGCGGGCGGCGAAATATGCGGGAAGGCTTGCCGCAAACGCCGCCACGACGACCGGAAGAAAGCGGTTCAGAAAGCCGCGGAACGCCGCCGGCGCCGTCAGGGCGCTCGCGCGGGGAAGCAGCACGCTGAACAGCGTCATGATGGCCAGATCGCCGAGCCGCGCCACGGTGAACGCGGCCACATACTGCCCGATCGCGCCGCCGGCCGTCCCCGCAATGCCCAAGATGAACACATCCGCCCGTTGCGCGAGCGTAGTGGCGGCCGCCGCCACCGCCACCCATTGGGCGAAGCCCAGCGCCGTGCGCAGCGGCGCCGGGTTTTCCGTACTTCTCTGGAACACGGCCCGCGGCAACCGGGCAAGGCCGCCCGCGGCCACCAGGGCCGAACTCGCCACGAACGCCCCCAGCAGCAGCGAGGCCGATGGCCGCTCCAGTACGGCAAGCAGGCACCCCACCACCCCCAGGCGCAGCAGGCTGTTCGCAAACTCGAGGAACGCATAGCGCGCCATCCGGAGGTGCGCCTGGTAATACGCCTGCGCGAAACCCAGCAGGGTGACCACCGCCGCGCCCGCAAACGCCAGCACGACCCCGCCCGGGCCGGCCGCATCACCCGCCGACGGGGCAATCACATAGTCCAGGACCGGCCGTGCCAGCGCGGCGCCGCATAGGAGCAGTCCGGCCGCCACCACCAGTTTGATACGGAACATGCGCTGGAAATACGCCAGCGAACCATCCCGGCCCGAGCTGATCTGACGCGCGGCAAACCGCACCAGGGTGGTGTCGAGGGCGGGCCCCGCCAGTCCGGCCGCCACGTCCATGATGGCCAGCAGCAATCCGAGACGCCCCAGCAGGGCATCGCCGAGCTGCCGTCCGATCAGCGCCGTCGCGGCGAACGCCAGACCCGCCGCGCCGACCCGCATCAGCAGGACCACCCCGAAGGCGTGCGTCCAGGAACGCGCGCCGCGGAGCGGGGAGATGCGGGGGGGAGTGTCGGCCGTGCCGTTCACGCCGCGTGCGCTACCGCGCTCCTTTGCCCAGCAGAACCACCCGGACCGTCAAGAGCATGATCTGCAGGTCGGTCATGAGGGACCATTCATCGATGTAGGCCAGGTCCATGGCCACCCAATCGTCAAAACTCACGTCGCTGCGGCCGCTGACCTGCTGGAGGCCCGTGAGCCCCGGCCGCACGCTCAGGCGGCGGCGCTGTTCCCACGAATACTGTTCCACCTCGGACGGGATCGGCGGGCGCGGCCCCACCAGGCTCATGTGCCCCAGCCACACGTTGATGAGCTGGGGCAGCTCGTCAATGCTGGTCTTGCGGAGAAACGACCCCACGCGCGTGACCCGGGGGTCCCGGCGCATCTTGAAGACCGGCCCGTCCGCCTCGTTGAGCGCCTCCAGTTCCTTTTTGCGCTGTTCGGCGTCGGCCACCATCGAGCGGAATTTGTAGATGTGAAACCGCCGGCCGTTCTGGCCGACGCGTTCCTGCTTGAAGAACACCGGCCCGCGCGACTCCAGCTTGATCAGAGCCGCCACAATGGGAAACAGCCACCACCCGACGGCCAGCAGCCCCAGCGACGACACACTGAAATCAATCAACCGCTTCACAAGCAGCTGCCCGTGCGTCTCCGGAGTGGTCGACAGCGACAGCAACGGCAGATCGTCGAAATGGGCCAGGTGGCTGCGGGCCAGGCGCAGCGGAAACAGTTCGGCCACCAGGCGCACAGGCAACCCGACCCCTTCGCACAAAAACGCGATCCGCCGGATCTTCTCGTAATGCGAACGGACCGGCAGACAGATGTAGACCTCGTCGACCACGCCTTCCAGGAGCATCTTCTCCAGTTGGTCGCAGCTCCCGAGGTATTCGAGGTGGTGGGGTTCAAACGCCTCCTGGCGCGCCGGCTCGTCATCCACGAACCCGATGATATGGTAGCCGTAGTGCAGGTGGCTCTGAATGATGTCGACCAGTTTCCGCGCGCGCTCGTTGGCGCCTACCACCACCACCCGGCGGAAGTTGAACCCCTGTTTGCGCGCATACTCCAGAAACACCCGCAGCGCCAGCCGAAACATCAAGATGAACGCCAGCACCAGGATGCCGAACGTCAGGAAGAACTCCCGGCCTACCCCCTGCCGCGTGAAAAACGTGATCACGAATCCGCTGAAAATCAGCGCCACAATCACCGATTTCAGCACCGCCCCCACCAGCCGTTTCAGGTTGTCTTCCCGGGGGAAGGCGAACAGCTGCTGATCCGTGGCCGCCCCGCACCACACCAGAATAAACACGCAAAAATACGCCAGATTGCTCCTGGCAAAGTCCTGGAATGACTGCCCTTCGGGCTGAAGCAGCAGCAGCGCCCCGGCAAAGGCGCACACCGCGCACACCAGATCGCACAGGGCCACCGCCAGCCTGATCAGCCTGGACCGCCGACGAACCGCCATCTTCCCCCTTCCGGCCCGCTACCGCCCGGGCCGCGCATGCCCCCACGAGGGGCATTTAGTGAGAATTTTACTATATTTTGCAGGATGCGTCAAGATTCCCCCATCCCGCCCAATCGTGTTAATTATTTGTAGATCAATGGGTTATGAAAAACAACCGCGCCGCGCCGGGTGGCGTACCCGTGCGGTTCAGGTAGACCCGCTCCCCGGCACACACACGCTCCCGGTGCGATGCGCTCCGCAAGGGTAACCCGCCAGGAGACACGATGATTTCCGGAGAGTGCGCCCGGAGGGAAGCGTCCGCTGCGCCTACGCCTTGAACGCCCCGGAGGTGACGCCCCGCACAAAGGGTTTTGTGGCGTAGGTGAAAAGCACCAGCAGGGGAATGCTGGCCGTCATGTAGGCGGCGAACAGGCAACTGTAATTCTGCACGAAATTCGAGGTCGCCAGCACATACAGTCCCGAGGCGATCACGTGATACCGCCCGTCGGTATTGACGATGAATGGCCACAGAAAGTTGTTCCAGGTGCCGAGAATGTTCATGATCGCCACGACCGACAAGACCGGTTTCGACAGGGGCAGCACAATGTCCAGGTAGATCCGGAAATGGCCCGCGCCGTCAATGCGGGCGGACTCGAACAGCTCCTCGGGAAGCCCGTCGAAGAATCCCTTGAACACAAACGTCGCGAAAACCTGCCCGCCCGCGATGTACGGCAGCACCATCGCCCAGTAGGTGTTGAGCAGGCCGAGATTCCGCACGACCATGAACGACGGCACCAGGGTGAGCGCGGCGGGAAACATCATTGTGCTGATGATGAAATAGAAGATGAGCCGCGAACCGTAAAACCGGTACCGCGAGAGCAGGTAGGCGGAGATCGAGCCGAGCATCACCACCCCCAGCGTCGTCGCGCCGCATACGACGAAGGTGTTGATCATGAACGGACGCAGCGAGCCCCACGATACCCGGTAGCCCTTGGTCGCCGCATGCCAGTAACGGCCCACGGCGTCCCACCCCGTGGCTTCGGCCAGCTCGCCCGCATCGGTTTCGACGCGGAATACCGTTTCCGAACCCGAGACCGCCGCAACGGACGCCCGGGCCAGGCCGTTCAGGTTCTTCGGAAACCCGAAAAAGGCGTGGTCCATCTCGTAATTGGCGCGGAATGAGTTGTTGAGGGCAAACGCGAACGGGACGAGCGTCAATGCGCCGAACGCGCCGATGCAGAGCATCAGGGCCAGGTCGCGCGCACGGCGTTGCCGGTCCCCGGTCATCCCCGTCCCTCCAGTTCCGCGGTGGACTTGAAATACCGCATGTTGAGGACGGTGAGCCCCAGAATGATGAAAAACAGGCACACGCCGATGGCGCAGGCGTATCCCATGCGCTGGAAGCTGAACGCGTTGAAATACATCCACAGGCCGGGGACCATGGTCTTGAAGCCCGGCCCGCCCTTGGTCAAAATGAACAGGCCTTCGAAGGACTGCACGCCCGCGATGATGGTCAGGATGAGGATCAGCTTGAGCTGGCTCATCACCATCGGGATGTCGATGCGGAAGAACTTCTGGACGCCCGTGCACCCCTCGAGCAGCGCCGCTTCGGTCACGCTTTCGGGAATCGACGACAGGCCCGCGTAGTAAATCAGCACCTCGAATCCGCCCACCCAGGGAAAGCCCACGAACGCCACCGCCACCAGAGCCGTGGACGGATCGCTCAGCCAGCCCCGGACGCATTGCTCAAACCCCGCCGTACGGAGCAGCTCGTTCAGCATGCCCCGGTCGTTGTAGATCATTCCGTACCAGATCAACTGCACCGCCACGCCCGGCACCACCACCGGCACCAGGAACAGGATCCGGAACAGGTACCGGCCCTTCTCACGCGAAAGGGAATGGATCAGCTTCGCCACGACCAGCGGGACGGTCAGCCGGACGCACACCGCGAAGGCGGTCAGAAACAGCATGTGCAGCAGCGAGGGCAGGGTTGTGGGATCGCGGAAGAGCAGTTCAGCGTAGTTGGCAAACCCCACGAAACGCGATTCGCTGCCCACTTCAAACTCGAAAAAGGACTTCGAGAACGCCCAGAACACCGGCACATACACAAACACCACCAGCAGCGACATCTGCACCGCCAGCAGGGCGTAGCAGGTCAACGTGAACCGCGCCCGGTACCCGAACCGCGGTGTGTGCCGGCTACTCATGGGGCAGTCCTTCCCTGCCCGCCCGCAGCGGCGCCAGCTCCGCCCACCGCGTTTCGAGACGCACCATGTCGATGGGCTTCCGCAACCGCAGGTTCCGCGTGGCGGCGTGAACGTTGTCCACCTGCCAGCGCATGAACTCCTCGTGGCCGATGCCGTCGTTCAGATACAGCTCGAGCATGCGCGCCTGGATGTCATTGAACTTCAGGTCGAACGTGTACACCCATTTTGTCGTGGTGTACCGCCGCTCGAGGATGTCGGCAAACGGCTGTATGGCAGGCAGTACGGGCACGCCGGCCACATTGGGAAGCATCGACGGATACTCGTTGACCACCCGTACGTAGTTCTCCGGCACCATGAGGAACTGAAGGAGGGCGATCACCCGCTTCAACCGCTCGGACGTGGCCGGATCGCCCGTGTCGCTGCAGGCGCTGTTGCTCACCTCATACTGCGTGCCCGCCCCGCCAATGACGCACATGTCGGTGTTGGACGCGAACCGGGACGTTCTCGCGGTGAATCGCGGCACATAGAAGACGCCCCAGTCGAACGCGAGCTGCCGGTCGCCCGTCAGCCGGTAGGTGAATTGCGTCGACATCCACAACATCGCCGCTTTCTGCGTCACAAACTCGCGCGCGAGGTCCGTGCCCATCAGGTTCTGATTGCAGTATTGCCGCAGATCGTGCAGGTGCTTCCACAACTCGCCGTACCGGGGATCCTTCTCCGTAAAGAACCCCTGCTCGAACAGGAAGCACAGCTCATCCCCGTCCAGATAGCCCTCCAGATAGGCTTCCCGCACGGGATCCTGCACCAGATCAATGCCCGGCAGAATGTCGTGGTAAAGCTGGTCAAACACCAGGTCGACGGTCCAGTCGTTAAAGGAATCGCGGTTCATCAGGAGGGGGATATAGCCGGCGGCCTTCAGCTTCGCCATCGACTCGAGCCAGTCGTCCCACGTTGCCGGCGGCTCGATCCCCACCTCACGGAAGATGTCCTTGTTGTAGAAGATGCCCGTCTCGACCATGTCGAAACTGATGCAGTAATTGAGGTTGTCGGGCGCGGCCTTCCCCCGGCTGATGGCCTGGTACTTGAACATGTCCCACCATTGCTCGTACCCCGGCAGGGACGGGTCGCCCTGCTCGCGCACAAACGGGTTGGGCGCCTCGAGGTAGGGGTCCAGCGGCACGTACCAACCCTTCTGCACGTCGACCCACACGTCCTCGACGTTCACCATCAGGATGTCGGGGGCGTTGCCGCTGCTGAGCTGGGTGACGAGGTATTCGCGCACGCCGGGAACGGTAATCAGTTCGACCCGCGTATCCGGGAACCGGGCCTCGAAATCCCGGACCACCTCGGCCATGCCTTTGAGCGGTTCCCCCAGCCCGAATGGCGTCGTACCCGGCATGTACTGCTGTCCCGGCACGAATTTGATGACAAACCTGGCGTCAGCGCCATTGTCGCGGTGTTCCGGCATCCCCGTGACGAATTCGCCGCCTGCCCGCGGCCACAAAAGCCACGCGCCCACAGCCACAATCACCGCCAGCGAAACGCGCCTGACGTATGTCCCCCAAGACGCCATCGTGGGCGTCATGATATCCGATCACGGGTCCGGAGCCAAACCCGCGCACCCGTAACCGGTTCTGCCGCCGTCTTGCAGCGCAGGCGTCCCGCCTGCATTCTTGTCGTGCAGGGCCTTCGCTTATGCGCGTGATGCGCGGATTCGCCGCCTGGCCCGCCGCCGCGGCCGCGGCATGGGGGCCGCCGGCCGCTGCGGTTCGGGACGCGCGATCCTGGCGCATCCGCACCCCGCCTTACTCGAACTCATCGTCCTCTTCTTCCTCATCTTCGGCTGGTCCCAGGTTAGCCACGTCCTGACCCGCGATTTCGAGGACTTCCTCGGCCGCGAAAATAGGGCAGCCAACGCGGATGGCAATGGCGATCCCGTCGCTGGGCCGCGAATCGATCCGGAGAACCTGCTCGATCTGGCCGTCGACGGACTGCTGCTCGACGTTGAGATGGGCGTAGAAGGTCTCGTTTTCGAGTTTGTATATCGTGACGGACTTCAACTCGCCGCGAAGTCCCGCCAGCACATTGCAGATCAGGTCGTGGGTCATGGGCCGCCCGAGGTCCTGGTGGATCATGCCGGTATGGATGGCCTGCGCCTCCGCCCGGCCCACCACGATGGGCAGGACGCGGTCGCCATGGCGCAGCAGCACAACCGGCGGATGGTGCTCTTCGCTGAAGCTGACCCCCAGAATATCCATTTCAAGCATGGCGTCCTCCTCTTCAGACCCTGCAGATCACATGCCGTTGCCGGTTGACTGTCCGGTTCCGAGTGTACGCGCCCCCGGATACCCTGTCAACGACAGGACAGCCGGCGTGGCCCGGTGGCGGGGTGCGGGATGTCTCGTGCCCGTATGCGCGATCCTGCTCCCGGGCCGGGCTCTCTACACCGGCCCCGTCGCCCGTGTCCCTTCGAGATCTAGGATGACTTCATGCGCGATCACGTCGGCCATGGTTTCGAAGTCGGATGGATGCTCTTCGAGAAAGCGGCGGATGTTCTCTGCGTACGGGGCTCCGTTTTCCAGAACGCGCCTTACGCTCAGTGACAGCAGGCGCACCCTTTCGCATACCTCGCCGAGGCGGTGCTTCTGCACGAGCGAGAAGATACCCTTGTCGTTCGAGGTACAGGGCGCGACCGCGATGTAGGGTTTGTGGTGGACCAGGCATTCGTTGAATATTCCCGCTGAAGGACGGGCTGCCACGCAGTCGGCCACGGCGAGGAAATCCTCGAAATCCCTGGTATAGCCAAAAGGAAACAGCCGGATGATGGGCGTTTGGGCAGCCAATCGGCGCGCTCTGGCGAGAATCCGCCTGTCTTTACCGCACATGACCAGGAGATTCAGAGGGATTTGCGGTCCCGCGAGCATCGCATAGACGGCGTCGAGGATGAATTCGCCGCCCAGGCTGCCGCTCGCGATCAACACGCAGGGCAGGCCGTTGGTGATGCCCAGACGCCGTTTGATGGCTCGAGTATCCCGCTTGGCGAAGTGCTTCGCCTCGACCAATGGACCGACTTTGATACATTGGCATGAATTGCGCCGGGCCGCCTCTTCCCCATCCCGTGCATACAGGAACTCTGCACGCCCCCGCAGGACTTCGTACCAGAAGGATGCAACGTAGCGGAGTTTCTCGCCCAGAGACGCCTCGGGAGCAAGGAAACGCTGGAAGTAGGCCGATTCCAGGTCAAAAGAGCGAATCGCGGAAGCGGTCTCGTCGAAGTAGCAGAAATGTTTAGCCGCAGGCTGGACATTATCGAGAAAGATAGAGTAGGAGGTTGTATAGATGTGCAAAGGGATTGCGTTTGACAAGGCATAGACGGCAAGCGTCTTGTTGAATCCGTCCACGGTGCTGACGATGAGGTCCGGGGCGTGCAAATCCAATAATCGGTAGAGCTTTGTTGTATTCAGGGCTTCCAAAACAGGCATCGCCAGCGCTCTGGTCATGAACGCGCCCCAGAAATCCGCGAATGCAACCCAGTTTCGGCGCATTACCCAGTTCCAGAAAGGCTCGAAACAGTTCATGAAATGAGAACGCAAGATATCGTTTGCCGCGATGTTGACGATTTCAGCCTCCATGCGACTGTGGATGATGTCTTCCACGATCCGGGCCACGCGTTTATGGCCAGACCCCATGTTTTGGTGAAGGATGAGGATGCGCAGGAGCCTTTTGACGCCTTCTTGCTCAGCGACGCAGCATTCCATGCGCGCGGCTATGATACGTCCCTCCCTTCACCCTTCTTCCGAAGGGCACTTTCGGCGGAGGCGGTGTCGCCCAGTACGAATTCGCGGAGTTTTCGGACCGCTCGGGAGAATTGCAGGAAGGTGCGAGCGGTCGCGCCAACAAACAGGCCCGGCAGCCCCGGCAAGAGAGGATTCAAATAATACCTCAGCCGCCGTTTCCAGAAAGACTCTGTGTGGTATTCCAGGGTGATCATGACAAGCTGGTGTCTCGAGGGCCACGCGGCCCACGCAAGCATTCGGAGCATTCGCGTGAACCGGTCGAGCGCCCAAAGTTTGGCCGCGACGCGGTAGTTGCCGTAGAACACGCCAAAGGCCGCCTTTCGCGGGCTTGTGCGGCGAAGCAATGGAAGGAGGACGATGCGCGAAAACAAACGGCATTCTCTGTCCGTGGCGGACACGCGGAGCCGGGGGAGAAAGTCCCCTAGATGCGGCATGGTCTCGTCGCGATAGTATTCGTCGAAGAAATAGGAAAAGAAACGGAGAATCCGCAGAAACTCGCACACTTCGGCCTGCTCGTACACATAATCCCAATCCATTTCACTTCCACACAAGCGAAGCATGGCCGCCACGTCCACGCAGACCTGCAGCATCCCCGTGTCAAAATCGTGGCCATGGCCCAAGTGGCGAATCAGATTCAGGAATTCGTCCTCATGGGAAAGCCGCCACTCGGCTCCCTCGACGTGCCGGGCCCGGCTCCACACCAGAGCCATATCCTGCGAAACCTTGCCTATACCCCCGTTGCCCGTGAACAGCCAGTTCACATCCACCAGCATTCGCAAATCCGGGTGCCTGAACTCCGTCTGCCCAACATAATTCACGCGCGCATCGTGCAGAGCCTTGCACGGATGCAGCCGAAAACCCGCAGCCATCAGGGCGGATTCGACCTCATGGCGGTCTGCCTCCGGGATAACGAGATCGACATCGCCGCAAACTCTTAGCTTGGGCCGAATATAGTATCGCTCAGCAAAGGGAATTCCTCTGATAAATGCATATCGCGCATCTGTGTCCGCGAGAGTATCACGCAGCAAGGTAATTGTGGCTAGTACCCTACGCCGATGTCTGAGCCAGCGGCGCCATTGCACGCTCAGCATGTATAGCAACTCGTTGGTGCTGGGCACGCTATCTTCCGCAGGTGCATAAAGGGCCGAAAAGAGGAAGGGGGCGGTCTTCTGAAGCTGCGATTGGCGGAAAAGGAGAATAGGTTGTGACTGGCCTTGTAGACCGGTCCCGTGGATGGCAAGTCCAGGAGTCGTCTCGCGTGCCGCAGCTATAACTGGACTGTCGATCATGGTCCTCACTCTCTTGGGAGCCATTGTATTCCGTAGTGAGACAAATCAGTCAAATGGAAAGGAGGTCTCACTGATAAGACGAGCGGTATCGAGGGAGTTTCCGTTTGTAACATGATAGGCTCGTACTCGAGAGGCAAGTGTTGTCGCAAGTTCATACGCAAGCCGCTTATGATGAGGAGATCGTCTGCCTATTCGGGGCAGAGAAGCGCGATTTGTGAAGCATGCTTCCTGGAATCTCCAGAAGTACTCTTCTCTGCTGATTGGATGGGCATTGGATCTTGCTCCAAAATCTGACTCTAGGAAGAAGACGTGTGTTGGTGCAATTCTGTCCTGGCTGTCCACCACGGTAAACGCATCAGCTAGATTGACAGTCCATTGCTCTTCCCCGCGAACGGAAAAACGGAAGGGGTCTCTTCTCAGGTGACCCAGGTCCGGGAATTCCGAGAAATGGAAGTCCGAGAAAGTAGCGCCCACAGGGAATGGGATTATTGTGGAGGTATGATAGGACATGACTGCGTAGTCGTCGCACACTAGCCGAAAGCCCATTCGG
>ENA-UOUL01001325-UOUL01001325.1-bioreactor-metagenome-genome-assembly--contig:-NODE-1325-length-35589-cov-5.697849_pt1 | contig 35589 bp, 27 predicted proteins | sample MGYA00249838_ERZ747220 | MGnify/ENA primary metagenome ERZ747220 (study PRJEB28778, sample SAMN05720191) | bioreactor metagenome | isolation source: Anaerobic biogas reactor | place: USA:Washington... | reverse complement strand
CCCACGTACACGATCTGGGCGTTGGTCGGGTGGGCCGCGATGGCGGTCATCTCGCCGCCATGGAGGGGATAAGAGGTCCAGAGCTCGGCCGCGGAGGCGGACGGTGAGAGCACGGGGCCGCGCGCCGTCTCCCCAGAGGGGGCGGCTTCCTGACCGGGGCGCAGCCAGCGCAGCGGGCCAAAGCCCCCTGGCGCGGACCAGGTCTCGGCGACGGCCCCCTGGCTCCCCAGCAGCAGGACCGCGATCCCCAGCATGATGGCAAGGCCAAGCCTGTGGCTGCTTAACTTATAATGCTGGCTCATGGTGATCCCTCCTTGAGCGGATTCTGTGAATGTCTCTGTTGCCGATCGGGCTGATTCTGAAGCTCATCTCGCGCTCCTGCTGCTGGGATCGCACCCAGCCGCTTGGCGCCCTTACCGCTATTTCAGCAGCGCTGGCAGATGCACCACGGCCAGGCTCGGCAGGCGGGTCCAGTACAGCCCCGCGCCGTAGCTGCCGGCCAGCAGCTTGGGCGTCGCGTCCGCAGTGATGGCGAGCGAGTAGGTGAGGGGATAAAAGATCCCGGCGCTATAGTCGTGCCAGCTCTCCCCGCCGTCCAGCGAGCGCAACACGCCGAACCCCTCCGTGGCGGCATAGGCCCAGTTTGGATTCCGGGGGTCATAGACGATCTTTTTCACAAAGGCGATCCCCGCGACCTTTTCCTGCCAGCTCTCGCCGCCATCGGTTGACTTGAAGATGCTGCCGTCGCTGAACCCCGCGCCCACCAGGACCACGTCGCTGTCTCGGGGGTCGACGGCGATGGCCTCGACAAAGTTCTCGGCGGTCAAGCCCTTGCCCTGCCAGTGCTCGCCGCCATCGGTGGATTTGAGGATGCCGCCGCCGTATTGCGTCCCCGCCCACACGGTGGAGGGGGCGCTGGGGTCGATGGCCAGGGACAGGATGGGGTTGAGCGAGGATCCAAAGGTCGGCAGCCCCTGGTTCTTCTGCTCCCAGGTCCGCCCCCCGTCCTGGCTCACATAGATGCCCCGCCCAAAGCTGGCGCCCACATAGATGGGGCCGGAGCCCTGGGGGGCCATGGCGATGCAGTTGGGCCACTCCACCGCCGCCACCCGCTGAAAGACCTCGCCATAGTTGGTGGAGCTATAAAAGTCGCCCGCGGCGATATAGACCTTCTGCGGCGCCGCCGGATCCACGGCCACGTCGCTGATCGCGCCGAAATCATAGATCTTTTCCTCGTAGGGCCCGGGATTGCGGGTGTAGTAGCCCCGGCCCCAGGTCGCGCCGCCATCCTGGGTGCGGTAAAGGAACCCGTCTCCGCTGCCCGCATAGAGGCGGGCCGGGTTCCGCGGGTCGGACGCCACGCTCTCGATGGAGGTGGCGGTGATCCCCTGCCAGGTTTCCGTCCAGGTCTCCCCCCGATCCACCGATCTGTAGACCCCGCCGACATAGTCGCCCAGCACGTCGGTGGCGGCATAGATCGTGTCGGGGGTCGTCGGATGGAAGGCGATGCCGGGCACGCGGCCCGAGCGCCGCCAGCCCAGCTTGCGCGTCCAGTTGACGCCGCCATCCGTGCTGATGGTGAAGCAGTCGCCGGCGCTGTAGAGGATGTTCGGGTTGGTCGGGTGAAAGTAGAGATAATCGGTAAAAAGGCCGCTGTTGGCGTCCAGGTTGCCCTGGTTGATCAGTTGCCACTGGCCGGACGCATAGATGTGGTACTTGCCGCCGATGATCCCGCAGAGCCGGTTGCCATGGTGAGGGTCAAGGGCCAGGGCATTGACCGCTGCATAGTTGTCGGTGGTGCCGTAGCGGAAGGGCAGCCCCTGGCTGAGCGCGGCCCAGGTCGCCCCGCCATCGAGGGAGCGGAAAACGCCCCGATAGTTCGTGCCAGCGTACACGGTGCGCGGGTTCGCCGGGTCGAGGGCCAGGGAAAAGACGCCGTTGATGTAGCTGCCCGCGTGCAGCGGGATCCCCGTATCCGCCAGCGCCCAGTTGGCCCCGGCGTCCTGCGTCTTGTAGATGTGCCCCACATCCAGGCCGACCCCGCCCGCCATGGCAGCGTAGAGCGTCCTGCTGTCCTGCGGGTCCATCGCCAGGCTAAAGACGATCAGCGTGAGGTTCAGGCCGTTGCCGGCGTTGGCCCAGCTCTGGCCGCCGTTGGTGGACTTCCAGACGCCGTCATTGTCGGTGCCCGCGTAGAGGGTCTCCGGGTGTCGCGGGTTGATCAGCAGGCAGCGGATGGGGTAGAACGTCAGCCCCTCTCTCGCGGGCTGCCACGTCTGCCCCCCGTCGGTGGTCTTGAACACCCCAGCATCCCGCGTGCCCACGTACACGATCTGGGCGTTGGTCGGGTGGGCCGCGATGGCGGTCATCTCGCCGCCATAGAGGGGATAAGAGGTCCAGAGCTTGGCCGCGGAGGCGGAAGGCGCAGCCGCCTCCTGGCCAGGGCGAAGCCAGCGCAGCGGTCCAAAGCTCCCTGGCGCGGACCAGGTCTCGGCGGCGGCCCCCTGGCTCCCCAGGACCAAGACCGCGATCCCCAGCATGATGGCCAGAACAAGCTTGCGGTTGCTCGATTTACCGGTATGATGGCTCATGATGACCCCTCCGTGCATGGATTCTGTGAATGCCCCTATCGCCTATTCGCCAACGCCGACTTGCCATAACCGCACGCTCTCCGCGGCCGAGGCCAGGTGGGCGCCATCGGGGGAGAAAGCGACCGCTTGGATCCACTGGGTATGTCCGGTGAGGGAGCCCAGCTCCTGGCCGCTCTCCACCTCCCAGAGCTTGATGGTGAGGTCCCAGGAGGCCGAGGCCAGCAGCCGCCCGTCCGGCGAGAAGGACACGCCGCCTACCTGGCCGGTGTGTCCGGTGAGGACGCGCAACTGGCGGCGGTTGGCCACGTCCCACAGTCGCACCACGCTATCCACCGACCCCGAGGCGAGCAGCCGCCCATCCGGGGAGAAGGCGATGCTCTTTAGCGTGCTGGAACTGCCCTCCAGCGGGGGCAGCGCGGCGGCTGTCGGCATCTCCCAAAGCAGGATATCGTTGGACCCCGCCCCGCCCACGGCGGCCAGGATGCCGCCATCCGGCGACCAGGCCACCGCCTCGCCCCAGCCGCTCAGCAGGGTGCGCAGCTCCTGGCCAGTGGCCGCGTCCCACAGCTTGACGGTGGAGCCGGTGGCCGTCGCCAGGAGCGCGCCATCGGGCGAAAAGCACAGGCCGTTGGAGTCGGCGCTCCCCGCCAGCCGGAGCAACTGGGCCAGGCCCTCCGGGTCCCACAGCCCCACCCCTTCATGCCCGGCGAGGGCCAGGCGCTGCCCGTCCGCGGAGAAGGCCATCCCGGCGGCCCAGTTCGGGGCGATCTGACGCGCGGCGCCGGAGGCGAGGGTATAGAGCAGCACGGGCGAGCTGCCGATGAGCAGGGACTGTCCATCCGGCGCCCAGGTCAGGCCGGTGGTATAGTTCTCGTGGATCACCGCCGCCTCCAGTTGGCCGACGTTTTCGGCCGTGATGGCCCGCAGCGAGGTGGGTACGGGCGTACTCTGCGCCGTGGTCAGGGGCAGCGTCGCGGTGGGCGCCGGGGCGAGCCCGCGCTCGATGCGCCAGAGCCGCAACTGGTCGCGGGAGCCGCTGGCTAGGAGCTGCCCATCGGGCGAAAAGGCCACGTCCTCGGGTTGGTTGGCATGGCCCGTCAGAACCAGCAGCTCTTGCCCCGTCCCTACTTGCCAGAGTCGGACGGTCAGGTCGCCCGAGGCGGAGGCCAGGAGCTGCCCATCGGGCGAGAAGGCCACCTGGTTCACCTCGCGCTCGCCAGCGCTGATGACGCGCACCTGGCGTCCGGTGGCCCAATCCCAGAGGCGGATGGTGCCGTCCACCGAGGAACTGGCCAGCGTCCCCTCCGCAAAGGCCAGGCTCTTGATCCAGTTCGAGTGCCCTTTGAGGGAGCGGACGAACTCGCCGCTGGCCGCGTTCCACAGCTTGACCTCGCTCAATCCGCCGGAAGCGACGAACTGGCCGTCGGGCGAGAAGGCCACCGCGTTCACCGAGCTATCGGCGGGGATGGTGCGCAGCTCGCGGCCGCTGGCGACCTCCCAGAGCTTGACCGTGCCGCCGGTGGCCGTGGCCAGCGTGGCGCCGTCGGGCGAGAAACTGGCGGCGCGGGAGTCGGCGCTGCCCGGCAGCGCCCGCACCTCCCCCCAGCCGTCGGTGGCGATGAGCCGCACCCCGCCATAGGCTACGGCAGCCACTAGTCGGCCATCCGGCGAGAGGACGGCAGCCGCGCCCCCGTCCGAGATCACCTGGCGCGCTTCCCCGGTGCGCGCGTCATAGAGAAACGAGCCGCCCAATAGCAGGGATCCGCCATCCGGCGTCCAGGCGAGGCTGGTCGCCCACCTCTCGTAGAGCGCCGCCAGCGTGGCGCGCACCAGGAGCGGCGCCGTGGTCGGCGTGGGCGAGGCGGTGGAGGTGGGCGGGATGCGCGTGTGCGTGGCCGGCGCCAAGGTCGGCGTCGCCGAGGACGTCGGCGTCGCCGAGGACGGCTGTATCGCCGAGGGCTGCGCCTTGGTCGCCGTCGCGGGCGGCAAGGCGGTCGCGGTGGCCGGAGCCGCGGCGGCGATCTGAGGCAGCGCCGTCGCCGTGGGCTGGGGGGCGGCGTCCGTGCCGGGCGCCAGCACCTTCTCAATGATACCGGCGGCAATGGACAGGGCGCTCTGCTCCGTCGCCGTCACCGTGGCGCTGGGCGTCGGCGTCCAATGGACGACGACCGGGCCGCACGCCGAGAGTCCGGTCGCCAGGACCCCAACCGCCAATAGGACCAACCAGGCTGCGTAACGGGACGTTTTCATCCTTATCCTCCCCTTTTCGGTGCGCTATCTGCCATCAGGATAGCGCACCCCTGGCCTGCGCGCTTGACAGCGAGCGGTACAACAGCTAGACTGGGGCCAACAATACCCGTACAGCTTGATCCTGAACTCGCGGTCCCGGTCCAGCAGCGAGCGGAGGTGGCCATGTCCCCCGCCTTTAAAGAGGCCAGCTTTCCACCAGACTATCGCCAGGCGCAGGCGGCCCAGATCCTGGCCGCCGTCTATCGGTCGCGCAGCATCGCCGTCACCGGGTTGGCCGGGATGGGCAAGTCGAACGTGGTGCGCTTCATCGCCTCCCACCCGGAGGCCCGGCGGCGCTACCTGCGAGAGCGCGCCCCGGATGTCGCCGTGGTCTATGTTGATTGCGCCAGCCTGCCCGCCAACGATGAGGACAGCGTTCTGGAGGAAACCCTCGCCCAGCTCTACCTGGAGGGGCTGGCCGGCCAGGCCCCCACCCTGCCGCCCGCCGTTCTCTCGCTGCGGCGGAACCTGCGGGCGCAGGTCCTGGGGCTGGACCCGGCGCGCAGCCTGGTCTTGATCCTCGACGATTTCGACCAGGCGGCCCAGGCCCTGGGCGAGCCCTTTTTCAACTACCTGGCCCATCTCCGCAACGCCCGCCCGCGCGCCAACCTCTCCTACGTCTTTGCCACCCGCCGCCCCCTGGGGCATCTGTACGAGCTGCAAGAGCTGCTGGACGATGGCTGCGTCGTGGGGCCCTTCACCCCTGCCGACGCGCTGGCCTCGCTGGAGCGGGACGGGGCCCGGCTGGGCTACGCCCTTACGCCCGAACAGGGACAGGCCCTGCTGCACTGCACCGGCGGGCACCCTGGGTTGCTCAAGAACGCCGCCGAGCTCGTCGCCAGCGGGGACGCCAGCGCCGAGCAGGGGCCCGACGAGCTGGCGCGCCAACTGCTGCGCTCCCCCAAGGTCCGCATCGCCTGCGCGGACTTGTGGGGTGACCTGACGGCGGCGGAACAGGGCGTCCTGGGCAATCTGGCGCAGGGCATCCCTCTGGATCAGGCGGCCAATCCCCAGGCCCTGGCCTTTCTCCGCGAGAACGGGCTGCTGGTCCCGGAGGCCGGGCCCGAGCGGGTCTTTAGCCCACTACTGGCGGCCTTTGTGCGCGCCCAGTCGGCGCCCGGCGGCCAGGTGCGGATCGCGCCGGCGCCGCCCAACCATGCCCGGATCGAGGTTCGCGGCAGCGCCCAGATGGCCGACCTCACGCCGCTGCTGTTCGGGCTGCTCTGCGCCTTCTCCCAGGCTCCGGAGCATATACTCTCGCGGGAGGATGTTATCCGCGCGCTCTATGGGGGTGGGGAAGGGGTGAGCGATGAGGCCATCTCGCAGCTCGTCAAGCGGCTGCGCTTGGCCCTCGACCCGGCGGCACAGAGAATGGCCAACGACCCCAGCTATACCTGCGTGGAGACCATCAGGGGCATCGGGTTCCGGTTTCGGGGTTAGGGGGGGCATCTCGCCTTCCTGGCGGCCAGGCGGTTGGGCTAAAGCCTGGCGCATAGCATGCCCGCCGCCAGCAGAGCGTAGCGCTTTTGCTGCCTCTCGGACGCCTCGCTGGCGAACTGGGCGCTCTGGTAGTAGAGCACGGGCAGGGTGGCCTGCACAAGGCTCATCCAGTAGGGGCGCAGATCGCCCTCCTGGATGAGATAGTGGGCCGCCCGGCGCCGGATCTCGCCGATGGCCTGCCACAGGCGCTCAAAGCGCTCGTCAAAGAGCGGCAAGACCGCCGCCGGCAGCTCGGGCGCGGCGGGAAGCGTCAGCCCGGCGGCCAGGAGCGCCCGCTCAAAGGCCACCGCCACCCGCAGGTCTTTTTCGTGATTCAGCCGGGTCAGCATGAACTTGCACTCGGCCTCCAGCCGCGCGAAATCCCGCAGGGTGTGTCCCCGTCTCTGCTCAACCGGTACCCCTTTGTCCATGGCCTCCGCCGTGCGTTGTTGGGAGAGGCCATTGCCCGTGTGGGAAAAGTCAATGAACCACACCCGCCGCTCGCCGGCTTGGTCGGTTTCCACCAGGATGTTCCTGGCGTTCAGGTCGCCGTGCACCACGGAGCGATGGATGTCTGTGGTTAGGCTGCGCCGCCGCCAGGTTCTGAGGAAGGCGATGGGGTCGTACCAGGGCAGCTCGGGGTCGGGGCAAAAGGCGGGCCGGAGCAGTGGCCGAAGATCGCCCTCGGCGGCCGCGAGCTCGCCGCTGTAGCCGTCGCCCGGCTCCAGGATCCTCCAGGCCGCCTCAATGATTGGCTGCCTCTTTTGATGGAGCAGGTCGTACTCCTGGTAGAGGTCCGCCTCCGCGGCGGCCCCAGCCTGGTACCACGCCTCTCCCAGGTAGGCGAGGCTTTCGCCGATCAGCTTGACGACCTCGGCGGGCGCGTGCCCCTGGTAGAACTGGTGCAGGCTCTGGACCTGGGCGTGGCGTCCCTGGCTGGCGAACTCGTAAGCGATGCCGGCCAGATCGCCCCACTCGGCGTAGCCCACGATGCCCGGCTTGCGAGAGAGCGCCGGCAGGACGAACTCGGCGTATTTGTCCTTCTCCCCGGCCATCTCGCGCCGATCCCCCAGCTTGACGACGAACGGCCGCGGCAACATCCGCTGGCCCAGCCTATCGCCCAACGTGGCCAGCACCGTGGCGTTGCCGCTGTATCCGCCCGAAAGCGGCTCCACCCGGATGTAGCCGGCGTCCGGGACCGCGCGAAAGAGCGCCTGCAAGATGGCCCCATACTCTACCCGGCCCAGGTGCTCCTGGCCCGAGATGGCGGGAAGCTGATCGCTGAGCAGGTCGGCCTTGAGCGCGGCCAGCTCCCGAGTGGCCTGGTCCAGCGCCTGGCCCGTCTCGACGAGCGCGGCGCGCCCCTTGCGGCCAAGCCACCAGGCATGGATAGCCGCCCCGTCCAGCGCCAAGAGCAGCGCGCTCAGGCCCAGCACGACCCAGGAGGCGATGGGCACGCGGAACAAGCCGTAGGTCGAGGCGTGACTGAGGGATAGGGCCAGGGGATAGAGGGCGACCACGGCCGCCACAGCGAACAGGATGAGGAGAGGGACCTGGCCGCGCAGCGATGGTCTTGGCACTGACGAACCACCTTTCTCTCCTGACGATCTGGTGACGCACCAACCCCACTGATAAGCCGCTGGGACCTGTTCCAGTATCGGTATCCAACGAGATTATACGACAAAGGTCACCCAACTGACAACCCGATGTCAAGCAGGCGGCCCGCACGGGGCCTATACTGGGGGCAGTGATGGGCAACGGAAGGAACGACAATCAAGGAGGAGATGCGATGAGCGACCTTTGGAGATGCCCCAAGTGCGGCGCGATCCTGCGCAAGGGAAACCCCGAATTGGCCCAGATGGTGATGAGGGGAGGGCTGCTGGTGGGAACGGCAACCTGCGGCGTGTGCGGCGCCCAGTTCGGCCAGGGCGACGTCTACCGCGGCCTGTACGACTATGACCCATACAGCCGCGCAGGGTCGCCCGCGGGGAAAAAGTGGTGGCAGTTCTGGAAGTGAGGGACCAAGCGTTGGCGTGGCGGTAGCTCATAGATGAATCTAACCTGAGGGCAGCAGGCCAGAAAGGGGCGCAACATGACCACCATACGGTATCAAGTCATCAACATGGCTTGTGGGAATTGCACGTCCAAGCTCACCAATGGGCAGCGCAGATTCGGCCCGGCCCAGGTGCGCTGTGGCAACTGCGGCGCGCTCAACGAGACCGGGCTTAGGCCGTGGAACAAGCTAAGCGCCGGGCAAAAAACCATGCAGGCGATCGGGGAGGTCGTCTGGCCCTCGTGGCTAGCGGTCCGTGGCTTTGACGGCGTAGTGGTGGGGCTGGTCACGCAGTTCACCCTCTGGTTTTTTGCCATGCTGCCATTGATGATGGTCGGCATGATCGTGCTGGGCGAGTCATCCTCCCGCATTTCAAATCTGATGCCGGTGGGGCTGATGATCTATCCAGGGTTGTTGGTCTGGCGGCTGGCCAAGCTGGTCCGCGAATCCGATGACTGCACCGCCACGGGCGAGCCGCCCACCTGGGGCAAGGCCGGGAAGGCGGCTTCTCCCGAGATGGTCGAGCGCCAATACGCCCGGGTCAGGAAGGTGCTAAAGGCGTATGCTTCGAGCACCAGCGCCTTCGCCATGATTAGAAAGAGCGAGAGCCTCAGAAAGCTCATGCAGGAGCCCGGCACTCTCACCTCTCTGCTCCAGGCCCTTGGTGATGGGGATGCCGATGTGCGCAGGACAGCGGCGGTCGCCCTGGGACAGATGAAGGCCGGGGCCGCCGTGCAGCCTCTGCAGGCGCTCCTGGAGGACGAAAGCGATGATGTGCGGGTGGCCGCGACGTCGGCGCTGCACGCTTTGGGCTACGAAGCGGGATAGGGCCGAGAGGGATGGTGTTCCAGGGGGCTGCGGGAGCGCGGTCCTCTGGCAGCGCTACGGGCATCGGTGAGGTCCGTGGCCCAGGGGAGGCGTCAGAGATCAGCGTCCCTGGCGCCTCCCCTGGGCGCGAAAAGTAGATTCGACTGACGCCCTTCGTAAAGCCCTGCGGAGGAGCCCTGATGGGCAGGCGCTTGCTGACGCCCAGCCGGGCCGCCTCAAGGATAACATCCTGGGGGACGGGGTGGTGCTCGCCCCCCCACGCACATCAGGATGTCGGCGGCCTCGATTAGCGGGTCGCCTCCTCGATCAGTCTCAGTTCGGCAATGGCATTGGCAGCACATTGGCAAATACTGCGGCGCAGCTGGTGGCTCATGGATTGGGGGCGGACGAGCGCGGACTGGGAGACCTCCAGCACCTGGGCCTGGATCTCGCGGATGACCTGGTAGGCGCGGACGTGCTCGGGGGTATCGCCTGCTTCGTAGAAGCGCTGATCATAGGCGCTTTCCAGTTGTTCCGTTGCGTCGACGGGTGGCGCCTTGGCCGTGGCCGCCGGCGGTGTCTTCTTGGGTGCTACGGCCTGGCGCTGGCACGCCTCGCCTTGCCTTGTCGGCGCACGGTCGCCCTGCCGCTGCCGGACCGCGTACTGCACCGCCGCGATGGTCACCTTGCTACGGCCGCGCAGTTCATTGGCGATCCTCACCTGATCAGCCTGCTCCAGCCCAGCCGCGACGACTTCCTCGGCATGGCTGGCAGCCAAGGTGCCTTCAGCCACCAACTCCAGGACGGGCTCGGCCAGGCTCAGGAGCGCCAGCCTGCGTGATACCGTGGCCTGGGAGATGCCCAGGGCCTCTGAGAGCTTGCCCTGGTGCCCCCGAATCTCGGGCGCGTGCAGCAGTTCCTCGTACAGCCGCGCCTCTTCCAGGGGGTTGAGCGCCTTGCGGGCGAGGTTTTCCCTGGCCTGGGTGAGGCGCAGATTGTCGGGCCGGCGCGGTTGCACCAGGACGTGCAGTTGCGCCTTGCCCAAAAGGACGGCGGCAGCGAGTCGTCGCTGGCCCACCACCAGCTCGTAGCCCCCCCTCCCCATTCTCCACGACCACGGGCGGCTGGGTGGGCTCCCCGTTCTCGAACGTCTCAGCGAGCGCGTGGAGGTCGCCGAGGTCGGTGCGGACATTGCCGGCGTTACGGATCTGCGTTACCTCGACGAGCTCTACCCGGGGCGCGCGGCCGTTGTCTTTGCCCATACTCGACTCTCCTTCGTTTCCCGAAGACACTCACAAAACGCCACATGCGAGGGCGAAAGCGTTTCCTATACCTGTGCATGGGGGGTGATGTGAACAAGTATAGCATAGAGCTTCGCTCTTGCCAAGTAGAGTCAAGCACCCGTTTTGCCGCATGGCCAGGGCGGGGCGGCGGGCGCCAGGGGCTAGCGTCTGCGCGTGGCGAGCTCGAACGTGGCGGCTCGGGGGCCTCGGCCTGGAGGTGGAAGCCGCGGCAGAGGATACGGCACGCGGCGCCGTGGAGCGGCGCCGGCTCAGGGCCGGACGCCACCTTGACGCCAGGGAGACGGTCAGCCTCGTCCCCTTGGTCCTCCGTGGCGTCCATGACCAGATCGGGAGCGGCGTTCCGGCGCTCCAGCCAGCCGTCGTACAGGATGGCGGTGCGGTGGATGGTGCGGGGCTGCTAGACATAATCCGGCACGATGTGGAAGGCCGCGCCGGCCAGGCATCCCAGGGCGACGGCGACCATGCCATAGAGGAGGGGGCTGTGGGCGACGATGGACTCGCGGTAGTCGGGGAGCAGGCCGAGGTCCACGGCCAGCAGGCAGAGGAAGAAAGCCAGCCTGACCGCCGCGATCACGCAGTCATCGCCCGGAGACGCCACCGCGCCCGGGGTGGGGACGGCCTCCGCCGGGCGGGTCGCCTCCATCGCCCGCCACAGGCCTTGGCGCTGGACGTGCACGCTCTTTCGCCTCTCAGCTCGCGCTCGAACCGCTCGCCCTCGGCCAACCAGCGCTGATACCGCCGCTCCTGCTCGCGTTCCCGCCGCGCCTCGGCCCTGGCGACGCCGGACGTCGGCGCGGCACTCCGGCGAGACGCTTTCGGGGAGGTACCAGGTCAACGGGTGGCCAATCAGCATCCCGCCGCAACTCTCGCACTGAATCAACTTGCCCCAGACGATGATCTGTTCCTCGGGGATGTCCACGATGGAGCGCGCGCCCGAGAGGAAGATGACGCCCGTGGGCACCCTGCCCTGCCAGCGCCGGAACGCGACGGCGAAGGCCTTGCTGACCGGTATCTTGCCGTTCTCGATCATGTGGATGGGGCTGCGCCGGTACGGGTGCCTGGCCAGCGGCTCGCCGTGCAGCCACCCCGCCCGGCACCGTCCCGCCTCGCGCCCGAACTGGGCGCCGTTCAGGTTGGCGGCGATCCGGGCCTCCCGGACCTCCACCGCCGTGGGCAGGTCGATGTCTACCCGCCACAGGATGTCCTTAGCGGGCCGCTCTTCCTCGAGAAGCGGGCTGTCATGCTGGGGATACACGGTTCATCGTGGTCCCCTCGCCTGACCCACTCCTAACGGCCTGTAGGCGGGAGAGCGGCCTCTTCAGGCCACATCCAGCACCAACTCGCGTTCCTCCGAGCCCTGGGCGATCTCGTCCAAACGGACGCCAACGTGCGCGAGCAGGGCGTCCACGTCCGCCTCGGGCATCACGGGCAGCTCCCCCTTGTCAGCAGATACCCGCGCTGTTGGATCGCCACGTCCAACCGGCCGCTTATCTCCAGCAGGCACTCCACGCAGTAGCCCTGGCGGTGCCGAACCTCCGAGAGCAATATCCCGCAGCGGGCGCACCGAGGCGCTGCGATGGCGGTGTAGAGGCCGCGATGGCGACGCACGGGCTGCAGCATGGGCAGCCCCAACCGCAGGAAGGCCATCCGCCAGACGTGACGGCTCTTGCCCGTTTCCTCGGCCAGCGCCGTGATGTTGGGGTTCTCGGCGTAACGGCGATAGACCTCCCGGACCTCCTCCTCGGTCAACCCGGCAGGGAAGGTCTCGGTCTGACAATAGGGCTGAATGTGCTCCGCCGTCCAGACCTCGCTCCTGCCGTACCGCTTGGCCAGCCGCACCCAGCCCCAGCCCTGGTTGTCGTGCAGATCCACGGCCTCCTCCAGGTCGAAGGGCACGACCTCCGCATCCTCGCCCTTCCCGAAGTACCCGAACTCTCGCATCGCTCCCCCCTCCTAGACGCGAACGCCCGCCTCGGGCGCGGCGTCTATGAACGCAGCTCTGGAGACCAGGACGGCGTCCGCGGCGTGATCCGAGGACGGCGCCGGGAGGCCCTGAACCTGGCACATCAGCCCCACGCGGTGGACCGTGAGCTGCTTCAGCATCTCCCGCCCGTACCGCGTGTGCAGGCCGATGATGGCCAGCTTTCGGGCGGCGTTGACCTCGACGAAGGGCCCGGCATAGCCTCCCGCGATGAACAGCGCCTTGAGCGCGCCCACCATCTCGTTCAGTCGGTTGTTGGTCCGCTGATTCCTGGCCACGTTGCGATCCTCAAACGCGATCAGATCCGGCCACTCGGTTATGCCACCTGGCAAAAGGGCCTGGGCGTGCGTGGCCTGCATGAGATGCACCAGCGCCCCCAGGCGCTCCTCGAACGTCCGCCCCCTGAGCCTGACGGCGGTGGTAGCGAAGACCACCCCGTCCTGGGTGATGGCCGCGCCGATGTACCGGGTGTCCACGTCCAGCCCAAGGACGGTCACGCGACGATCAGGGACAGCCACGGGGGCCTTTCTCGGGTTGCTCCGCTGCCATGACGGGGTTTCCATACCACGGTTCCCAGCGCTCCACCCCTGGCGGCTCCTGGCGGTACTTGCGCCGGAGGTCCTCCAGGCACACGCGGAGGCCGGCCTGCCGGAGGTTGTAGAGGGCGTACCTGCGCCCCTTCACGCGGTCAGGAAACGGGCGATATGCTGCCCTCCCGTCGCCTGGGTCAACGCACTCGCCACCGGCCCCGCCAACATGCCCGGGTCTATTCGCCTAGGCGATACGATCACCGCTCCCCTGCACTCGTCATCCATCCTTTCGATGGCCTGCAACCTGGCCCCCCCGAACTGGGAGACATCGATCCCCTCGGCTGTGAGCTGGTCCGGCACGGCCCGCCACAGTTCTGCCAGACCCGGGCCCGGAGCCGCCACAGGAACCGGCTCAGGCGCCATGGGCGGCGAGGTCGCCCGCTCCTGAACAACGAAACGCGGCTCGGCCTCGACGCCGACCTGCTCCAGCGCCTCCCGCACGGCTCTGCGCAGCCGCGCCGTGGCCATCACTTGCGCCTGGGGCGAGGCGACGGCGATCACGATCTCGCCATCCTGCAACGCGGCGATGGTCGCCTCGCGCAGCCACACAAACGCCGCCCGGCCGATGGTGAGCTCCAGGAGCGCTTTGGCGTCATCCCAGAGACGCTCAAGCCGCTGAGTAGATGGCCTGGGCTTTTCCTGGCCGGCGCTCTTTTCTCTGGTGCTCTGTGAAGTAATCTCTGCTGTACTCTCTGATGTTTCGGCAATTCCGGGAGACAAGATTCCCGCAGATCGCGATGCTAGTTTCCCCGGTTCCGGCAATCCGGCTTCCTGTTTCCCGCCACTCAAGTTTCCCGTTTTCCGGGAAACCAGTTTCTCGCTTTCCGGGAAACTGCAGAGGAGTTCTTGAAGACGTTCCCATTGTACCTGGTAGTGGAGCCTCGCCGGGACGCCAGTCAGCCGCTCAACCACGACCCCGGCAGCTCTGGCAACAGCTCGGGCGTTGTCCACCTCGCGGAGCGACAATCCTGTTTCATCTGCCCAGTCCTCCCTGGTTTTGTAGATCCACCCGACGCGGGTCCCTTTGTCGCTCCAGTACATCAGCTGACTCAACCAGATGCCAGCCGTGGCGCTCCGCAATGCCTTGGCCAGCATGGGCTTGTACGCAACGGGGCGATCCGCCAATAGCTCTCGGACGAGGTCCTCTGCCCTGGATGCCATATCCCCTCCAACGCGCCGAACAAGGGCGATTGCTAGATGGCTAGATTTGATGGCAATATAGGCGTACTGTGAATACCGATGGCCAGCGCCCAAGACTTCGCGGGCCTTGCCGGATTGCCGGTATCTGCTATAATGGGATCAGCCGTGCCTGTTACAAGGAGGCTCTACCGATGATCGAGGTCGAAGGGCGCACGCCCGGCATGGAAGCGCTGGCCGCCTGGTGGGAGGCCCGTCTGGCCCCCAACACGCCCGTGTCCGGCGCGGCGGTGGCGGGACTCGCTGGCATGGAGGCCAGCCGCATCCACACGATCCGCCACAACAACCAGGATGTGCCCCGTCTGCCCATCCTCATCCGCATCACCCGCGCCCTGCGTCAACTGCTGGACCAATGCGAGCACCCCCCGGCCCCGTCCACCTCGGTGCCCAAGGCCCTGGCCGTGGCCGGGATCATCTCGGACCAGGACCTGGCGGACGACCACCCGGGCAACTGGCTCCGGCTGGACGACCTGCCGCCCAACGCGCAGGCGGCGCTGATGGCGTTCTACGACTACCTCAAGGCGGCTTCTTCTGGGTAATAGATACTCATTGTGCGATTCGTCGCTGTAGATCTCGGCCAGCCAGCGCTGCCAGCGGACTTCGTCGCCCTTGGGGGTTGTGAATTGCCGGACGTGCATCCAGGCCAGGAGGTTGTCGGCGCCAATCGCCAGATTGCCTCTTCCCCGCCCTTATCGTCAGAGCCCGCGTCGCCCGTCCCGGGCCCGCCGACCTCGCGCCAGTCCTCATCGTCCTCATCGTCCTCATCGTCCTCGTCGTCCTCGTCGTCCCGCGGGGGCGCGTCCTCCAGCTCGATCTTGCCGATGATCGCGTCCAGGATGGCCGCGTCCAGGCGGTCCCAGCGCGACAGCTTTTCGCCCTCGTCGCTGACCGCCACCTCGCCCTCGACCTTGGCCTCCGAGTACCCTTGCCATGGCACGCAGGGGCATAGCAGAAAGCTCGCCACTGCGCCAAGCGCCGAAGTTTGGTTAGCGGCTCCCGTGTCGGCTGCGTGAGCGTCGAGACTTGGCCATCCACAAGAGAATCCAGGCCTCTCGCAACACGGGCCCAGGAGCGGCAGCGGATCCACTTCACCCCGTCGCGATTCACCCTGATATTCCAGAAGAGATCGGCGCCCCGTTGGCGCCAGAGCCGCCGCAGGTTCGAGAAACCAGCCAGGCCATGGTCACGCACGAAGGACTCGAATGCTGGTTCGGCCACACACCCCGTTCCCCGTGCATCCACATGGCGCAAGAGGTGCCAAGCGCGGCACACGGCCTCCATCTTGGCTTGCCCGGCTGCCAGGTAGAGGCCTGGGTGCAGCTTCACCTTCAGGGTCTCGGATAGCTCGGTCGTGATAGGTTACTCGATGTGGTCTTCGTTGGTGCCCGACGGCTCAGTGCCTGTGCCGGACCGCCCCCGATAGCGCATGATCACCCCTCGCTAGAACAGGTTGTCGACCGGCGAGTGGGTCGCGTGCGCCCGTTCAATGTCCTCGCCAGCCAAGGCTAAGTAGCGTTGTAGAATGTCGAGAGAGCTGTGCCCCATGAGCAACTGGAGGCTGTAGAGATCCATCCCGCTGCGAAGACACATGATGGCGAAGGTGCGACGGAACCTATGCGGCGCACAAGGCGTCACGCCGGCTTTCCGCCCCAGGCGCACCAAGGTAGTCTGTAGGCCGTGCAGCGAGAGCGCCCCTCGCTCACGACCCTGAAAGTCATAGGCCATCCATAGCGGATCGCCCGTCGTGGGCGTCTCGTTGCGATACCCAAGCATGCGGTTGATCGCCGCCCTGGCTTTCTGCCCAACGCGCAGCTGCCGCTGCTTCCGACCTTTGCCAAGGACGACTGCAAGACCCGTCTGCATATCGACGGAACCTACGCGCAGGCTGACGAACTCGGCGGCCCGCAGCCCCGTGTCCAGGAGGGTGAGCAAGATCGCCTTGTTGCGTGCCCCCATCACGGTTCGAGGATCGCACAGGGAGAGGAGGGTCTTGATCTCCTCCGGGGGGAAAGGGGCCGGGATACGATTCTCCAGGCGCGGCATGGCCACCTTTCGCATGGGTGACTGGGCCAGGTACTCTTCGGCGACAAGCCAACTACAGAAAGCTTTGATTCCGCGAGCGTGGGCATGAACCGTTGTGTCTTTGAGGCCACGATCTTGGAAGCTTACAAGGTAGGTGCGGATGTGGGTGCTGGTAATGCTGGCGACGTCCGTGACGGAGTGATCCGCGAGCCAAGCTACAAAGCCACCTGTGGTGTACTCGTAGTGCTGCATGGTTTTGTCGGTGCATCGCCTCGCCCGCCTATCAAGGAGAAAGCCTTCATAGGCCGTTGCCAGCGGCGGCGTGCTGGGAACCATGACTGGGGCTGCGCTTGCTCTTGCCTCGACAGGGCGCCGTTCCTGCGGCAAGGGCCCCTGCCTGGCCGTCAGCACCTTGTTGGGGCCCAGTACGGGACTGCCGTCCATCTGGCTCCCCGCACGCCGAGGGTTCGCGAGGTCGGCGGCGTCTGTATGGCTGCGCGGAGACGGCTCTCCGTGACGTTCATGAGCAAGCGAGGCGACGTGCAGCCGGCGGGGGCCGGGGCTTCTGTTCATGATGTCTCCTCCGCGTCGTCTGCGCCGCGGCTCTCTCTGGCTGGGCTATCCAGGAGCGGTGTGCTGATGGGCAGGCAGGCCTCGCGCACCAGATGCCTGATCGTTGAAGAGCGGCTGCGATCATGCATCGCAGCCAGTCGGTCGAGTTTGGCGAGCAACTCCGCAGAGAGGAGCGCTGCCACGAATTGCGTGTATCTGCGTCTCATCAGACCTCCCGAACAAAAAAGGGCCGTTTTGCACGCATGCGTACACAACGGCCCTCAATCCTCGATTGCAGCGACCGGAAATCGGCTGAGCACGCGCCCTTCCGCGAAAGATAGCCTCCGAGCGCTTGCTCGCGACAACCATCCTGCGGCGTCTGGGCTTGGTGCCAAGCCAGATTAAACATGCTTTCTACATTCTAAATGAGATATGGCGAGTTGTCAATAGATGCATGCCGTTTTGTGCTAGTTAAAACCCCACAACACTCGCAGGGTAGGATTGGCCCCCACGCTGACGCGGACTCCTCTCGTAGGATGCCCGTTCTTGACCCCACGGGGGTGCTTTGACACTTTGCACAGCGTATGGCCAAAAGCAGCCCCTAGACCGTGATCCCCTTCGCGATTGCCATCGAATAGGATACGCCACCCTGTCAAGTTCCCCACACCCATTTCGATCAGAGTTTCAGTTCGCCAAGGTGGTCAAGACGGAGGCTCGTCAATGGTGGCAGAGCGATGGAGGTTGGTCAGAGGCGATCTCGTCGTGGGGCGAGTGGCGGCTCGCTCACTACAGCAAACACGTGCACGGGCTTGATCGACTGCGTTATCCGTACGTAGTCAGTAGCGGTTGCCCCCCAGCCGCAAGGTGACGTTGCAGTAGCTGCTTGCGTCCCTCTTTGGCGACTACATGCCGAGGCGTCTGGATTTCGGGGCGACGCGGAGGGGAGCGTCAGCGCCCGGTGCTCGCGGCCCAGGCATCCGCATATAGGCCCGGGCGGTGGGCGCGTGGGACCGCCGGCTCGCACAAGGATCGCGCCTGGGCCATCGTCGCGGAACTGAAAGCACCCATGCCGGGCACCTGGGCAGACCCTGATGGCATTTTGCCACGTGGCAAGACGCCATCGGATCTTACCACGCGCGCAGGACAGGCCCTGCCACAAGGCTGTCATCCTCTTGCTCTAGGTGTTCAGACACGCCTATTGAGGTGGGCAAGCACCATTTTGCCACGTGGCAATTCTCCACCTTGCCAAGGCATAGGGTACAAGCCACCCACCCCTGCATGGCGCACTTCGCACAGCGGCTCCCTGCCAAATGCGCTGGCTCGAAGGGCCTACCGGCAGATGCGCGGGATTCCTGGCCTCTGGGCAGGACAGAAAGCCCCGTCTCGGATGGGTGCTAGAGCAAGTTGTCCACCGGTGAGTGGGCCTTGTGTGCCCGCTCGACGTCCTCGCCGGCAAGCGCCAGGTAGCGCTGCAGGACGGTCAGGTCGCTGTGGCCCATCAGCAAGCGCAGCGAGTGCAGGTCCATGCCGTCGCGCAGGCACCAGAGGGCAAAGGTGCGGCGGAAGCGGTGAGGACCGCATGGCATCACGCCGGCCCGCTTCCCCAGGCGCACCAGCATGGTCTGCAAGCCATGGGTGGACAGGGGCCCCTGCTCCACGCCGCGAATATCGTAACACATCCAGAGAGGATCGCCGTTGGCCACCACCCCACGAAACCCCAGCATGCGCGCGATGGCGCTGCGGGCCTTGCTGCCGACGCGGATGGTGCGCTGTTTACCGCCCTTGCCCATGACCGACGCAAGCCCCGAGCGCATGTTCACGGCTCCCGCGCGCAGGCTGACGAACTCGGCGGCGCGGAGGCCGGTGTCCAGCAGGCATAGGAGGATGGCATAGTTGCGCGCGCCGAGGGCGGTCTTGCGGTCGAATACCTCTAGCAACCTGCTGACCTCAGCGGGCGAGAATGGTGGCGGCACCCGCTTTTCCAGCCTGGGCATGGCCACCCTGCGCATGGGCGATTGAGCCAGATCGCCTTCTTCGACCAGCCAATTGAGCCAGGCCTTGATGCCCCGGGCGTGGGCGTGTTGCGTGGTGTCCTTGAGGCCGCGGTGCTGCAGGCCGACGAGGTAGGCGCGGATGAGGTGAGGGGTGATCTGGGCCACATCGGGGATGCCCTGCTCAGTCAACCACCGGACGAAGTTGCCCACCGTATACTGGTAGTGAATCAGGGTCTTGGGCGTGCAACGCGCCGCTTCTCGATCCAACAGGAAGGCGTCGCAGGCGGCGTCCAGGGGGGATGCCCGAACAACGCGCAGCGTAAGGAGCTCAGCAGCCATATAAGAATGCCTCCAGTCCTTGTACCACAACATGTAGTGGTATAAAGACCGAAGGCATACTACAGGTAGTAGGAGCGGGTGATGGGATTCGAACCCACGACATTCTACTTGGGAAGCAGACGCTCTGCCAGCTGAGCTACACCCGCATGTGGCCCTATTATAGCAGGAAAGCCCGAAATGTCAAACCCGTTGCCCGCGGCCGTATCATCCGGGGGCCGACGGGGTTACACTGCCATACGAATTGAGTGGAGGAACCAGTGGCAATCAAGGTGATCTTGAACCCGGCGGCGGGACGAGGCTATGGCAGCAAGGCGGAGCCGCTCATCCAGGGCTATCTGCAAGAGGCGGGGCTCGATTTCGAGCTGGCCCGCACGCGGGGCCTGTGGGACGCCGCCGAGCTGGCGCAGCGGGCGGCGGAGGACGGCTTTGACCTCGTGGTGGCGGCGGGAGGCGACGGCACCTCCAACGAGGTGGTGAATGGCCTCCTGGCGGCGGGCGAGGGCGCGTCGGCGGCGATGGGCGTGCTGCCGGTGGGCACCGGGAGCGACTTTGCCAACGCCGTGGGGGTTCCTCCCGACCTGCGCGAGGCCTGCCTGCGGCTCAGGGATGGGCAGCGCCGCCTGGTGGATGTGGGCCTGGCGCGGCTGCCGGGTCAGGCGCCCCGCTATTTCGCCAACGCGCTGGGCATCGGCTTCGAGGGGGTGCTGACCGTGGAGGCGCGCAAGTTCAAGCACCTGCGCGGCATGGCGCTCTACCTTCCCGCCGTGCTCAAGACCACCTTTGTCAGCTTTAAGGTGCCCACCGTGACCATCACGGTGGACGGCGAGCGGCTGGAGCTGCCCGCGCTGATGGTGTGCATCGCCAATGGCCCCCGCGAGGGCGGCGGCTTTTTCGTGGCGCCCGGGGCCCAGCCGGATGACGGCCTCTTCGACATCTGCATCGCCCGCAAGGTCTCCAAGCTGGGCATCTTGGGCCTGCTGCCCCACTACATGAAGGGCACCCACGTCGGCCGCGACCCGATCCGTATGTTGCGCACCACCCAGATCGTGGTCTCCTCACCCGACGACCTGGCGGCGCACATGGACGGGGAGCTCTTGTGCGTCGACGGGCACGAGATCGCCTGCCAGATCCTGCCCCAGCGCCTGCCGGTGGTATGCTGACCCAGAGGCGCGCCGCGCCATGACATGGCAACAACCTCCATACAGCCGTAGATGGGCGAGCTCGGAAGAACTGGATTGGTCTTCCCGGCTCGCCAGGTCTGCGGTTGTTTTGGCTCTGGCGTCCTCACTGCGGCACATGACAGGTTTTTCACCTCGTTGCGGGCCACTGCCGCTTGTTATCCCTCATTGTCACTTATGATGCGTCGTTGTATGCGGTTGTGGCCGATTGCGACTTGACACCAGGCTCTTTGCATGCTATGATAGCTGCAAGGGCGTGACCTCGACGGCCATCTCCTGATCCTCTTGCTGGTCATGTGTGCCCGCTGAGACGCGCGACGGCTTCTCATGTACCTTTTTTCATCTCGGTTCGCGACCTTGTTCATGGGGTGTTCACGTCCCTTGCGTAGAATTTGACCGTGGGCAAAAAGCCCATATAATGGTTATCGCTGCGCTGCTAAGCGCAGCTTCCCGATTCGAGCTAGCAAACCGTGATGGGTCTCTGACCTAGGTTCCGGCTTGGTCCATCGGGTCAGCCGCGTGGGGTCCGAGTTCCCGATCTGGCAGATATCCGTTGCGCCCGATCAGCCTGGTGGCGCCAGGCTGCTGGGGCGGAGCACGTTCCGCGCTCGCTACCTCCACCGCTCTCGCTTCTCGATCCGCACCTCGCATCTCCACGGCTAAGGGGCATTTCGTTTGGGCGATCCGCAATCCCAGCGCCGCGGGCTGGGCCTCTACCTCCGGCGTCAGGCGGCGACTCCCTGGCGCTATCTGCTGGAACAGGCGCTGCAGCTGGCGGTCGGCTGGGTGCCCACCGTGGTCGGCATCGCCCTGCGCGCGGCCCTCTATCGCCTGATGATGCGCCTGGATGGGCTGGTGGCCATCGAGCCGGGGGTGCGCCTCCGCTTTGCCAACCAGATCCACCTGGGGCGGGGGGCCTATCTCGATGAGGGGGTCTATCTCCACGCCTGCCCCCAGGGCATCGAGATCGGCGAGAACACCTACCTCATGCACCACGCCGAGCTGCACGTCTACAATTTCCGCGACCTTCCCCACGCCTTTATCCGCATCGGCCGCAACGGCCTGATCAGCGAGTTCAACGTGCTGCGCGGCCAGGGCGGCATCACCATCGGCGACAACGTCTACACGGCGCCCCTGGTGCAGATCCTGGCGGTCAACCACGTCTACGACGACCCGACGCGCCCCATCATCGAGCAGGGGATCACCGCCGAGGGGATCGTCATCGAGGACGACGCCTGGATCGGCGCGGGCGCCATCATCCTCGACGGCGTCCGCGTGGGGCGCGGGGCGGTGGTGGCCGCCGGGGCAGTGGTCGCCGCCGATGTGCCTCCGCACACGGTGGTGGGCGGCGTCCCCGCCAAGGTGATCCGATCCATCGACGGGCAGCCGCCCGCCAGCACAAAGGACAGGACGATCTATTAAGCCATGAGCACCCTCTCCGTGGTCATCCCGGCCCTGAACGAACGCGACGGCATCGCCGATATCATCGAGCGGGTGCTCGCCGTGCGGCCCTCCCTGCGCGAGGCCGGGGTGGATGACCTGGAGCTCATCGTGGTGGACGACGGCTCCACCGATGGCACCGGCGAGGTGGTGGCCCGCTACGGCGAGGTCAAGCTGGTGGGCCACCCGGCCAACCGGGGCTATGGCGCCGCGCTCAAGACCGGCTTTCACCACGCCAGGGGCGACCTGCTGGCCTTCCTGGATGCCGACGGGACCTATCCGCCGGAGCAGTTCCCGGCGCTCTGCCGCGAGGCGCTGGGCGGCGCCGACCTGGTCATCGGCTCGCGGATGGCCGGGGCGCAGAGCGAGATGCCGGCGGTGCGCCGCCTGGGCAACCGCATTTTCGCCAGCATGATCAGCCTGGTGGGCAACCAGCGCATCAGCGACAGCGCCAGCGGCATGCGGGTCTTTCGCCGCGAGGTGCTGCCGTGCCTCTATCCCCTGCCCGACGGCCTGAACTTTACCCCGATCATGAGCACCCGCGCCATCCACGAAAAGATCAAGATGGTGGAGGTGCCGATCCCCTACCGCGAGCGGGTGGGGCGCTCCAAGCTCAAGGTGCTCAAGGACGGCACGCGCTACGTGCAGTCCATCACCTGGACGGCGCTGAGCTACAACCCGGTGCGCATCCTGGGCGGCGGCAGCGTGATCCTGGGCCTGCTGGCGCTGGCCATCGCCGCGGGCCTGGTGATCCAGCGGCTGCGCGGCGTCACCACCCTGGGCCCGTGGGGCGTCACCGGGCTCTTTGTGGGCATGGTGGCCGCGGTGGCCAGCGTGGGGCTGTTCGCGCTGGGGGCCATGTTCAACTATCTCGTCTCCCTCTTTCACAAGCGCCCGGTCAAGCAGGGCCTGTTCGGCCAGCCGATCTTTGACCCGCCGCTGGACCGCCACTTTGGCTGGCTGGGCCTGGCCGCCTGCCTCGCGGGCATCCTGCTGGGGCTGGCCAGCGTGGTCTTGGGCGTGAACGGCTGGCCGGTGGCGCGGCTGTGGCTCTACATGCTGGCCTCGGCCATGGGCTTTTTGGTGGGGCTGGAGCTGATCGTCTCCTGGCTGGTGATGCGCATCCTGGAAGAGCTGAGCCAGCGGGAGGCGCAGGTGGCATGCGATATGACGTCGGAGCAACCCGGAGGCCCGGTTGGCCGACCCTAGGGATAAACGATCCATCAAGCCCACCTACCGTTGGTTCCTGGCGGTCTTGGGCGCGTTGGGGGCGGCGCTGGTGGCCCATAGCATCCGCCTCTATGGCCCGGGCCTCTCCCCCGATTCGGTGGGCTATATCTCCATCGCCCGGAGCCTGGCGGCGAGCGGCGAGTACGTCAGGTTCGACGGCGGCCTGGCCCCCGAGTGGCCGCCCCTCTACCCGCTCTTGGCGGCGCTGCTCCACAAGCTGACCGGGGCCGATGCCCTGATCACTGCCGGCGTGGTCAACGCGCTCTGCCACGGCGTGACGGTCTATGTCTCCGGCTTGCTGCTCGCGCGGGTCGCCCGGGAGTCGCCCCTCGCCAAGGTGCTCGGCGTGGTGGCCGTGGCCATGTCGCCCGCGCTGCTGGCCGTCTCGGTGATGGCCTGGACCGAGCCGCTCTTCATCTGTTGCGTGGCCCTTTTTTTGCTGGCGCTGCATGGGATCGTCGCGGGCGACCGGAGCCCGCGCTGGGTGGCGCTGGCGGCCCTCTTTGCCGCGCTGGCGGCGCTCACCCGCTACATCGGGGTGGCCCTGATCCCGGTGGGCGCGCTGGTGATCCTGCTCTATTATGCGGCCAAGCCCCTTCAGAGATGGGCGGCGGCCGCGCTCTACTCGGCGGGGGCCCTGCTCCCCCTCGCGGCCTGGATGTGGCGCAACCAGCAGGCGACCGGCACGCTCATGGGCGCCCGGGCGCCGTCCAGCTTTACCCTCTCGCAGAACCTGGGCTTCACCTGGGAGACGATCCAGGCCTGGTTCCTGCCGAAAGAGGTCGTGCCGCTGCGCTACGGGTTGGCCATCGGCGCGGGGCTAGTGGGCTTTCTCGTGTGGGCCCTCCTCCGCCAGCGGCTGGACGCGCCCAAGGGCCGCGCCGCCTATGCGCTCCCGTCGTTCCTGCTGATCGTCGCTTACCTGGTCATGCTCATCGTCACCTCCACCACCACGGCCTACGACCAGATCACCAACCGGCTGGTGGTGCCCATCTGGGTGCCCCTGGTGGTGGTGCTGATGGTCGGTTGGGATCTGCTGACCTCGCGGTGGGCGGGCCGCGCGGGCGCCATCGTGGCCGCGTGCGCGCTGGTGGTGGCCTTCGCGCCCTGGTTCCTCTACATGAAGGATAGCACGACCAAGGCGGTCGAGTCGTACACCAAGCGGGGGGCCGGCGGGTACAACACGCGCTCGTGGCGCGAGAGCCCCCTGATCGCCCAGTTGCAGACGGCGGGCCCGCCCCAGTATGGGCGCGTCTACACCAACGGCCCCGACGTCCTCTATATCCTCACCCCCTTGGACCATGGCGTCTTTAGCCCGCGCAAGGGGCACTATAACTCGGCGTTGCAGGTGACGGAGCGCCCGAACATGAAGCTGCCGGCGCGCTTGATCTGGTTCAACGGCATCGGCCGCGCCTATTTGCACACGGTGAACGACCTGCGCCAGTATTACGAGCTGACCCCGGTGCAGCAGGTCTCGGATGGAGCGGTCTATGTCGTCGGCGAAAAAGGATAGCGGCCCCCTGGCCGAGCCCGTCGCGCCCGAGGGGGCCAGCGCTGGCGTCTCGCCGAGCCACGCCCGCGGCGGCGAGCGGCTCTTCCCTGACGCCGACGCCTTCGCCCGGCGGCAGAGCGGGGCCCGTCCGGCGGGCGCCGTGGATATCCTCTTCGTCAACCCCCCGGCGCCGGATGGCGACATCTGGATCCGCTGCCAGCACCGGGTGGGGCGGCGCTCCCGCGAGGGGATGATCTGGGAGCAGGTCTCGCTGGCCCAGTTGGCGGCGCTCTTTCCCGACTATCGGGTCGAGATCGTCGACGCCATCCCCCTGCGCCTGTCCTGGCCCGCCTTTGCCCGGCTCTTGCAGGAAAAGCAGCCGCGCTACTATGTGACCCACGTCACCGCCCCCACCCTGCAGAACGACATGTACGGCACCTTCCTGGCCAAGACGCTGGGGGCGCGCACCATCGCCTTCGGCACCCACGTGACGCCCATGCCGCGCTCCAGCCTGGAGCCGTTCCCGACGCTGGACTACGTGCTGCGCGGCGAGCCCGACCTGGCGCTGCGCGAGCTGGTGGATCTCCTGGAGACGGGCGGCCAGGGCGACCCCTGGGCGCGGCTGGACAAGGGCTTCCGCGCGCGCCTGGCCAAGCTCTTCGCTGGCCATGACCCGGCGTGGACGACCCATGCCCACGCGGCGGGAACGGAGCAGGTCAAGGGGCTGGTCTGGCGGCGCGGCGCCGAGATCGTGGTGAACCAGGACCGGCCGCTCATCGCCGACCTGGACGACCTGCCGCTGCCGCGACACGACCTGCTGCCCTTGTCCGCCTATCGCGCGCCGCTGGTGCGCGGCAACTATGCCTTCGTGGTGACCAGCCGGGGCTGCCCGGGGGCTTGCCGCTTTTGCATCAAACACGTCAGCTATGGCAAGGCGGTGCGGCTGCGCTCGCCGGAGCACATCATGGCCGAGCTGCGCGAGCTGGACCGGCTGGGGGTGCACAGCATCCACTTTTACGCCGACATCTTTACCGCCAGCCGCGAGCAGGTGATGGAGCTCTGCCAGCGCATCCTGGACGCCAAGCTCGCGATCCGCTGGACCTGCAACAGCCGGGTGGATTACGTGGACGCCGAGATGCTGGCGCTGATGGCCCGCGCCGGCTGCTGGATGATCTCCTGGGGCATCGAGTCCGGCAACGAGGGCATCCTCAAGCGGGTGGGCAAGGGGATCAACAAGGCCGAGGTGGAGCAGGCGCTGCGCTGGGCCAGGGCGGCCAAGATCATGAACTGGGGCTATTTCATCATCGGCCTCCCCGGCGAGACCGAGGCCACCATCCGCGAGACCATCGCCTTCGCCAAAGCGCTCCCCATCGACCTGGTGCTCTTTCACATCGCCGCGCCGCACCCCGGCACGCCCTTTTTCTTCGAGGTGGTGGAGAAGGGCTGGTTCCGCCCCGGCACCCGCTGGGAAGAGGTGGACATGGACCGCTCCACCGTGCTGGACTATCCCGACCTGCGGGCCGAGGACCTGGAGCGCTGGGCGCAGCGGGCCTTCCGCCAGTGGGCGCTGCGCCCCAAGCCGTTCCTCACCTACCTGCGCATGCTGCTCGGCTCGCCCACGCTCTGGCGCCCCGCGCTGGAGATCGGGCTGGAGAGCCTGGGCTGGGCCCGGCGCGGCGAGCGGGCGGCCCAGTCCTCCCCGTCATGCTGACCCGCGCGCCGGAGGGGCCCGCTCACTGGGCCGATCAGGCGTGGTCCGCGGCGCCGCAACTGGCCTGCGTCTTCGCCGCCTGGGCCCTCTGGTATCAGGACCCCTCGCGGGGCTGGGCCGTCGCCATGGCCGCCTTGCCCCTGGTGGCGAGGGCGCTGACGGGGCGCTGGCCGCGCTCCCTGGCCGCGTTGGACGCCGCGCTACCGATCTTTGTGCTGACCGCGGCGGTGGGGGTCTGGTCCGCCTACGACCGCGACGGCTCGCGCGCCGTTTTCCCCGCGCCCACGGGCTGGGACAAGCTGTGGGGGCTCCTCTTGGCCGCGGCGCTCTGTTACGTGCTGGCGGGGCTGCGGTCTCGGGGACAGGCGCGTTGGGCGCTGGCCCTCTTGTCCGGGCTGGGGGCGTTGGCGGCGGGCTGGTTCATCGCCACCAACGATTGGGCCGTGCAGCCCGCCCAGTGGGCGGCGGTCACCCGGCTGGGGCAGGCGCTGCAGGCGCGGCTGCCGGCGCTGGCGGGACATCGCCTCAACGCCAACGTGGCGGGCGGGCTCCTCGCGCCGCTGTTGCCGCTGGCCCTGGGGCTCCTGGCGGAGGGGCGTGGCGGGCGGGCTCGCTGGTTCTGGCTCTCGTTGGGCCTGATCGCCACGGCGCTGATGGCCCTGGGGCTGCTCTTGACCACCTCGCGCGGCGGCCTGCTGGCGGTGGCGGGGGCGCTGGCCCTGGGGGCGGGCTGGTGGCTGGCGGGGCGGTGGGGCCGCGGCAGGCGCGCTGTCGTCCTGGCCGCGCTCGCGGTCGTGGCCGTGGTCGCCGTGGCCCTGGCGCTACTCGTCACCCCGTTGGGGGCGCGGCTGGCGGCGAGCGGGTCGCTGGCCAACCGTTTCGCCATCTATGAGCAGGCGCTCCTCTTGGTCCGCGATTACCCCTTCACCGGCAGCGGGCTGGGCAACTTTGCCCTGGTGCATTCCACCTACGCTCTGCTGATCCACGTGCCCATCCTGGCCCATGCCCACAACCTGATGCTCAACGTGGCCGTGGAGCAGGGGGCCCTGGGGGCGGCGGCGCTCTTGCTGGGGCTGCTGGCGGCAGGGGTGCTGGGGCTGCGGCAGTTGGCGCGGGGCGGCGAGGGCGATCCCATCTTGAGCGCGGCGCTCCTCTCCCTGGCGGTGGTCCTGATCCATGGCCTGGGCGATGACCCGCTCTATTCCAGCCGCAGCATCGTCCTCTTGTGGATGCCCGCCGGGCTGATCGCGGCGCGGCTGCCGGACGAGGCGCGCCGGTACCGACTGGCGGCGAGCTGGGCGGGGGTGGCCATCCCCGCGGCGCTCTTGCTGGCCCTGCTGGCCTGGCGCGGGCGGCCGCTGCTGGCGGCTGGGTACGCCAACCTGGGGGTGGTGAGCCAGACGCGGACCGAGTTGGGGCTCTACGAGCACAAGCAGTTCGCCACCCTGACGCTGGATCGGGTGCGGCAGCAGGTGGACCTGGACGAGGCCCTGGGGTTCTTCGAGCGGGCGCTGGAACTTGACGTAACGCAAGCATCGGCCCGCACCCGCTGGTCGCACGTGGCGTTCGATCGCGCCGACTATGGCGCGGCGCTGGCGCAGGCCCAGGCGGCCTGGGAGGCGGGGCAGCGCGACCGCGTGACCCGGCTGGTCTACGGGGACGCGCTGGTGGCGCAGGGCCGAATCGCAGAGGCCGCCGAGGTGGTGCGCGGCCTGGTCTGGGCCGATTGGCGCCTCCAGGCGCAGGCCACCTACCAGTACCAGGTCCTGGACGACCCGCAGCGGGCGGCCTACGCCGCGGAGGCCTACAGATTATTGACGGCGGGCAGGGACAGCGCGCCGTGAGAAGGTTGGATGGCCAAAGGGTGGATACAGCCGATTTGAAAACCAAATGGGGCGCGATCGTGGCCGTGGCGTTGGCGGCGGTCCTCTGCGGCCTGCCCGTGGTCGGGCAGCTGCCGCCAGGGGCGGTCGTCTCGGCGCAGGGCGAGGCGGCCTGGGAGGCGCCGGTCAACCTCTCGCATTCGGGGACCGCGGCGCAGCCGGCCGTGGTGCAGGGGCCGGGCGGGCCGCAGGTCTTTTGGTGGGACCGCTTCGATGGCCTGCTGACGACGCGCTGGGATGTGGACGAGTGGCGCGCGCCGCTGTCCAGCCCCATCATGGTGGAGCGGACGGCGCGGGATGGGACCGAGTTGGCGCCGGTGGGCCAGATGCCCCGGATCACCGACGATGGAAAGGGCTGGGCCCACGCCTGGTGGCTGGGCGCTGCCGACCCCGGGACGGGGGCCATGCCGCTCCTGCATAGCGCGCTGGAGGTCGGCCACTCGCAATGGAGGGTTGCCGCCCTGGTCGCCGAGTCGGCCGTCGCCTATGAGGTGATCGCCGATCCAGCGGGCGAGTTGCACCTGGCCTACGTTCGGGCGCAGCATAGCGAGGGACAGCCCGCGGGCGTCTATTACACCCGCTCGACCGATCGCGGCGAGACCTGGTCCGCGCCGCTGGCGCTCTACGAGTCCTTCTACTTTCGCGCCTTGACCGCCGAGCAGGCCCATGTCCGGCTGGCGGCCGACGGCGAGGGGCATATCTATGCGGTTTGGGACGAGCCGCGCCTGGAGCGCAGCTGGCTGGCCGTTTCTACCGACGGCGGCGAGACCTGGAGCGAGCCGCAGGCCACCCCCGATCGCAACTGGCAGGCCCGCAGCTTGTGGGTCGCGGCGCGGCCGGGGCAAGTGATCCTCATCTGGGAGGATGCGCGCGTCGCCGCCTGCACCCTCTATCAGGTGGTGTCTGGCGACGTCGGCGAGACCTGGAGCGAGCGCCAGCGGGTGCTGGAGGGCTTCCGTGCCTGCGCCCAGGGCCTGGAGCTCGCATCCTCGGGCGATCAGGCGTTGCTCATCGGCGGGCGGGGCACGGCGGCGCTGACCCTGGCCGGCTGGGATGGGCAGCGTTGGTCGGAGCCCAAGCAGGTCAGCCTGCGCTTCACCGATCCCGAGTTGGATCGCCAGCGCAGCCTGGAGGCGCTGGATGTGGCGCTGGGCGACGCCCCGCTATTGGTGGGCACGGCGGCGGGGGGCGACATCTGGGCCGCGCGCGGGCCCGCGGGGGTCTTGCAGCTCGTCTGGGCCGAGCCGCCGGCCTGGTCGGCGCCGATCAGCCTCTCCGAAGAGGGCGCCTGGCCGGGGACGCCGGCGATGGCGGCGGACAGCGAGGGGCGCATCCACCTGCTCTGGAGCCGCGCCACAAGCGCCGCGGGTGTAACGGTCGCGCTGGACTACCTCCGTTGGGACCCTGCGGCGGGTGAGGGGACCCTGGCCAGCCGCCCGGCAGAGATCTGGAGCGCCAGCGATGGGCAGGCCTCCACGCCAGCCCTGGCCGCGGTGGGCGACATGCTGCATGCGGTCTGGAGCGGTGGGCGGGACGGGGAGATCCTCTACAGCCGCGCCGAGGCCCGCGAGGCTTATGGGTCGGGCGGCTGGAGCGAGCCCCTGGTGTTGCCCGCGCCTAGCGCGGTGGGCGCGTCGCCGGCCATCGTTGCCGATGCCTATGGCGTCCTGCACGTCGTCTATGCGGTGCCGCTGAACGAGCGGCGCGGCATATATTACACCCGCTCTGCCGATGGCGGCGTGAGTTGGTCCGACGCGGCGGCCGTCTTTGACGCCGAAGCGGCGGGCTGGGCCATGGCCGCGCATCCGGCGCTGGCGGTGGATGCGCAGGGCGTCGTGCACGTGGCCTGGACCCAGGCGGCGCTGCCGGGCCCCCTGTCGCCGCTGGGCGTCTATTATGCCCGTTCGACCGATCAGGGCTCCACGTGGACCGAGGCGCTGCAGGTCGTGGAGGGTGCTTACGATTGGCCGCGCCTGGCCGCGACCGGGACCGGGCAGGTGCACCTGCTGTGGAGCGCGGCGGGCAGCGGCGAGGCCTGGCAGCAGTGGTCGACCGATGGCGGACAGGGTTGGTCGCGGCCGGCGCAGGTGCGCGGCTGGCGCAACGTCCCCGGGCCGCTGAGCCCGGCGGGGGATGGCGCCGGGGCGTTGCATCTGGCGGGGATCGGCCAGGATGATGTGGGCGAGCCGGCGCTGCTCTATGCCGCCTGGGATGGCGGGCAGTGGAGCGCCGTGGAGACCTACCGGCTGGAGGTGGGCGGCCAAGTCCCTGCCGGGCTGGGGCTGCTGGTGCAGTCGGCCCAGGGCCGGGTGAGCGTGGCCTTCCGCGCCGCCACGGCCACCGGGCAGCGGGTCTGGGTCACCCAGTGCGCCGTGCCGCAGGTCGAGGTGGCGCCCGCGCCGACGTTGACCCCCTTGCCCACGCCCACGGTCTTGCCTAGCCCTTCTCCGTCGCCCACGCTGCGCGGGGATCTGCCGGTGGGGCAGACCCTCTCCACTGGCGGCATGACCGAGATCCCCGCGGCGGTGCCCATCGCCGGCCTGCTGGCAGGAGGGATCGTGGCGGCGGTGGTGGCGGCACGGCTGTGGTGGGGGAAGAAGAGGTAGGGAAGAATTGGGGATTTCGAATTGCGAATTGCGGATTTGGGATTGCGAAGTGTGGACTGGGCGTTGTGGTGAATAGGGCCGAACTGGAGGAGCGCACCAAGGGTTTTGCGCTGCGGGTGATCCGTTTGATGTCGGCGCTGTCCAAGTCCCCTGTCGCCGACGTGCTCGGCCGCCAGCTCTTGCGCTCAGGCACCGCCATCGGGGCCAACTATCGTGAGGCCAACCGCGCCGAGTCGCACAACGATTTCATCCACAAGCTGGGCATCGTCGAGAAGGAGGCAAGCGAGACGCAGTATTGGCTGCAGTTGCTTCACGAAGCGGGCTTGGGCGATCCCTCCGAGATCGAGTGGCTCCTGCGCGAATCGGGCGAGCTTCTCGCCATCTTTGCTGCGGCGGGCCGCACCGCCAAGCAGCGCCGCCAGGAGATGACGAATGGGGGATTGCGAAATGCGAAATCCTGAATTCGCAATCCCCAATCCGCAATCCGCCATTCCCACGGTGGTGATCGAGCCGTCGCGGGGCTGGCTCTCGCTCCAACTGCGGGCGGTGTGGGAGTACCGCGAGCTGCTGGGCTTTCTGGTCTGGCGCGACGTCAAGGTGCGCTACAAGCAGACGGCGCTGGGCGTGCTGTGGGTGGTGCTGCAGCCGGTGGTGAGCATGGTGGTCTTTTCCTTCCTCTTTGGCACGCTGCTGCAGGTCCCCTCGGGGGAGGTGCCGTATCCGATCTTTGCCTATGCGGCGCTGTTGCCCTGGAACTATTTCGCCTCGTCGCTGAGCCGCTCGTCCACCAGCGTGGTGAACAGTGCGCACCTCATCACCAAGATCTATTTCCCGCGCTTGATCATCCCCATCTCGGGGGTGCTCTCCGGCCTGCTGGATTTCGCCATCGCCTTCTTGGTGCTCATCGTCATGATGGCCTATTTCGGCATCGCCCCGACCTGGGCGACGCTTCTCCTGCCCGCGTTGCTGCTCCTGGCTATGGCCACGGCGCTGGGCTTTGGGCTGTGGCTGGCGGCGCTCAACGTCCGCTTTCGCGACATCAACTATCTCATCCCCTACCTGATCCAGATCTGGATGTACGTCACGCCGGTGATCTATGGCAGCACGCTGATCCCTGAGCGCTTCCGCTGGCTGATGGCGCTGAACCCCATGACGGGCGTGGTGGAGGGCTTTCGCTGGGCGCTATTGGGCCAGCGCCTGGCCGACGCTCAGCCGCCGGGGCCGCTCTTTGTCGCCTCCATCGGCATCGCGCTGGTGGTGCTGGTCAGCGGCGCGATATTCTTTCGGCATACCGAGCGGACCTTTGCGGATATAGTGTAGAAGCCAATGGTAGGATCTATGGCTAGAAAAGCCTTTGTCAGCGGGTGTTTCGACCTGCTTCACAGTGGGCACGTGGCTTTCTTCAAGGCTGCCGCCGCTTACGGCGATCTCTACGTCGCCCTTGGCTCGGACAAGACCGTCTATGAGCTAAAGGGCCGGTTGCCTGTCAATACCGAGGACGAGCGCCTGTTCATGGTACAGTCCTTGGGTTGTGTCAAGGAAGCCTTCATCTCCCACGGCTCCGGCATCCTGGACTTTGAGGACGAGCTCCGTGCGCTTCGCCCGGGCGTCTTTGTCGTCAACGAGGATGGCAACGTCCCCGCCAAGCGCCAGCTATGCGAGGAACTGGGCATCGAGTACGTGGTGCTCAAGCGCGAGCCCCACGCGAACTTGCCCCGTCGCTCCACCACCGCCCTGCGCCAGGTGGATCGGCTGCCCTATCGCATCGATCTTGCCGGTGGCTGGCTTGACCAGCCCTTCGTCTCCAGGCACCACCCTGGAGCCGTGATCACGATCTCGATTGAGCCAACCATCGAGTTCAACGACCGCAGCGGCATGGCCACCAGCACGCGCCGCGCGGCGCTCGAGCTCTGGGGCAATCGACTCCCCGCCGGCGACCCGGCGCATCTCGCCAGGGTGCTCTTTTGTTGCGACAACCCGCCTGGCACGCCCCACATCTCTGGCTCGCAGGACGCCATCGGCATCGTCTATCCCGGCCTGAACAAGGCCTACTATATGGGTGAGTACTGGCCAGGCCAGATCGAGAGCGTCCACGATGAGGAGACGCTGCGGTTTGTTGAGCGCGCGCTCTACTTGCTGCCCCTAGGGCCGCGCGGTCCCGAGTTCGACGTGTTGAGCGACACGCACATCTCCCCCGCTGGGGCGCAGGCGCTGGCCGAGGCGACGGGCCACTGCTGGGAGGCATTGCTTTCACGCGACCTCGCTGGCTTGGGCAGCAGCGTGCGCGCGTCATTCGAGGCGCAGGTGGCCATGTTTCCCCACATGCTGAATCACACGGTCGCCGCCGCCATCGCCGAGTGCCGCGATCGCGCCCTGGGCTGGAAGCTCTCCGGCGCGGGCGGGGGCGGCTACCTGATCCTGGTAGCCAGCAAACCTGTCGAGGGCGCTTTCCAGATCGTCATCCGGCGCGCGCCTTCCTGGTAGGTAGTTCGCGCCTACAGCCGTGTAAGGAGCCCATGTCAGATATCGCCATTCGCGTGGAGAATCTGGGCAAGATGTACCGCATCGGCCGCGCCAGGGAGCGCCGCGACACCCTCCGCGACGCCCTGATGGCCGGGCTGCGCGCGCCGTGGGAACGCTTGCGCGGCGACGACCGCCGGGAAGAGGAGACGTTCTGGGCCCTAAAGGATGTCTCCTTCGAGGTCAAGCGCGGCGAGGCAATGGGTGTCATCGGCCGCAACGGGGCTGGCAAGTCCACACTGCTCAAGATCCTGTCTCGCATCACCGAGCCAACCACGGGCCGCGCCGAGATACACGGCCGCGTCGCCTCCCTACTGGAGGTGGGCACCGGTTTTCACCCCGAGCTCACTGGCCGCGACAATATCTATCTCAGCGGTGCTACCCTGGGGATGAAGCGAGCAGACATCGCCCGTCGCTTCGACGAGATCGTCGCCTTCTCCGAGGTCGAGCGATTCCTGGATACTCCCGTTAAGCGCTACTCCAGTGGCATGTACGTTCGGCTGGCCTTCGCCGTGGCCGCCCACCTGGAGCCCGAGGTGCTGTTGGTGGACGAAGTGCTGGCAGTGGGCGACATGATGTTTCAGCGCAAATGTCTGCAGCGCATGCAACACCTAACGGAAGGGGGGGTAACTATCCTGTTTATCTCTCACAACATGGCCGCGATTCAGGGGGCATGTAGAGTTGCGGTCCTGATGGATGGCGGCCAAGTGGTGGCGAAAGGCAATCCCATCTCCGTGATCGAAGAGTTCCAGCGTCTGGCGCAGAACGAGAGTCCGAGGCAAGCACTGCAAGCGAAAGACCTGAATATCGAGGAGTGTAGCCAGGTTCCTGTAAGGATAACTGGCTTCGCGATGTATGCTGAGGACGGGACTCTGACACGAACCCTCCGGTTTGGAGAGGCTCCGAGCGTCCGTATTGACCTTCTGGCGCACGAGAAGGTGTGTGCTCCTGCGATCCAGCTCGGCGTCAGACGCAGTGACGGCGTCAAGATATGCAGCTACAGCAACTGGCATGACGGTTTCAAGATCGAGTATATTGAGGGTGAGTGTCATCTGTACGGACGGCTACCTCCATTGCGCCTCATTCCTGGGCTCTACGAGATCCACGTTCTTGTCTGGCCGTGGGGCGCAGGCCATCTGGGAGACGCCTTGGAGCAGACACAGCCCTATGTTTGGGAACAGTTCGGCTATTTCCAGGTTATAGGCATAGGGCTAAATGAGCACGATGGTGTGTTCCAGATTCCGGCAATGCACTGGGCACTCACTTCCGATAGTGGCGTGCTGAGTTCAGGGGATATCCCAGAAGATGCCATACATGGGGCGTTTACGCCGCCTGGGTGATCTAGCGCGAGATGAGTTGAATGAAAGTCATCCTGATCTCTCATTTCAGGCCCAGTCCAGTTGGCGATGGTGGAAATCATCGAAGCTATCAAGTGCTCGAAGATCTCGGTCGCCTGGTGGGGCCAGAGAACGTGGTTCAGTCGAACTGGATGGATTGGAAGAGTGGAGCTGGGGCGGCGGGACGACGACCAACGGGTATGGGGATATCTATGTTGGCGTCCGTCAGGCGCCGGATGCGTCGCATATCGCCTCTGCGCCAAGCGGTGAAGCTGATGCGTTCGCGAGGCTTGTGGCCCAAGCTTAGTCGTGTGCGTCAGGCATGGCGGTGTCTTTTCGCGGAGGATCCTCTTGAAGTGCTGGCCGAGCCCAGTTCGCTGGCGAACATGTACGGTGATCCCGCGTTCTTGAACCACTACGAGCATTTAGTATCTGGTCTCGCAGGCCAAGCAGTTGCCGTAGTCGAAGATCCAGGTTTTGCGAGCCTGCTGTCAATCAACAAGCGATATGGTGTCTACACGATCCTTTGCCCACAGAACCTGGAAGCTTTCGATAGAGTGCTACCTCTCCGACTGGAGCGACGGATACTGCGACACATATCCTTGGCCTTTGCAGAGGAGATGGGTGTGCTCTCACAGGCCGATTGCTGCCTCTTCATTTCTCGGGTGGAAGCTGGTCTAGCAGGGGGGTTGGGTATGCCCGCGCACTACTATCCATATCACCCCGTAGGAGATATCAGGCGAATCCTTGATCAGGTGCGGGTGGCTAGAGCGGAGACCAACCCAGAACCAGGCCTGTTCCTCATGCTGGGAAGCGCTGGGCATAGCACAACCCGCGAGTCGTTCTCCTGGTTTGTGAGATGTGTCCAGCAGTATGGCTTGCCACGTGGCTCGCGGGTTCTGGTTGCGGGATCGGGGACAGATCGTCTACTCCCGGCGGGTGTGGCGGTTGAGGGGATGGAATTCCGTGGCTGGGTTCAGCAGGAGGAACTGGA
>ENA-UOUL01001324-UOUL01001324.1-bioreactor-metagenome-genome-assembly--contig:-NODE-1324-length-35621-cov-5.621821_pt1 | contig 35621 bp, 28 predicted proteins | sample MGYA00249838_ERZ747220 | MGnify/ENA primary metagenome ERZ747220 (study PRJEB28778, sample SAMN05720191) | bioreactor metagenome | isolation source: Anaerobic biogas reactor | place: USA:Washington... | reverse complement strand
CGAAGGCGGTTTTCAGCCGGGCTGCGGGCGGGCCGGCGGGCCAGTTCGATCATATCGTCACCCAGTACGTTTATGACAACGACTGCGTCGTGACGGCCGAAGGCGGCTGGGCCATGACGGGCGGCTTCGGGTTCGAGATGAGCTTCAACATCGTGCTCGAGAAGGCCACGATCAGCTATGACTGCACGCGTCAGCCGGCGTTCAAGGTGGCCCCGGCCGGCGGTGAGGCCTTCACCCCAGAGATCGCCCCCGGCGACGGCTACTCCAACGAGATCGAGCACTTCGTCAAGGCCGTGCGGGGCGAACGGGTCCCCGAGATCATCACGCCGGCCCAGTCGGTCGATTCGCTTCGGCTCGTGCTGGCGGAAAGGGAGTCGGCCGCGACGGGCCGCTGCGTCACGATCTAAACGCAATCCTGCAAAGTAGGGGACATCGCATGCTCCTGGCGCCAATCGACTGGGCCTGTATCTTCGCGTTCTTCGCTGTGTCTTTGATCGTCGGTCTGGCGGTGGCCCGACAGGCCGGAAAGAGTTCCTCCGAGTTCTTCCTCTCCGGCCGCGACATGCCTTGGTGGCTGTTGGGAATGAGCATGGTCGCCACCACGTTCTCCACCGATACGCCCAATCTCGTGACGGACCTGGTCCGTCAGAACGGCGTCGCTGGCAACTGGGCCTGGTGGGCCTTCCTGTTGACGGGCATGTTGACGGTCTTCGTCTACGCGAAGCTCTGGCGCCGCTCGAAGGTCCTGACCGACATCGAGTTCTACGAGATCCGCTACAGCGGGCGCAGCGCCGCCTTTCTGCGCGGCTTTCGGTCGCTTTACCTCGGGATCTTTTTCAATATCATGGTGATGGCGATGGTCTCGCTGGCGGCCATCAAGATCGGCGGCGTCATGCTGAACCTCTCGCCGATCCAGACCATTGCGATTGCGGCGGTGGTGACGGTGGTCTTCAGCGCGATGGGCGGTCTACGAGGCGTATTGCTGACAGATTTCCTGCTGTTCATCATCGCGATGGCCGGGGCCGTCGCCGCTGCCGTCATCGCGGTGCGCCATGAGGCTGTCGGCGGATTGGCGAACCTGCTCGATCATCCGGCCGTGCAGGGCAAGCTCTCCATCCTTCCGCCATTCGACTTCAGCACGAAGGAAAGCACAAATCTGCTTGTGTCGGTCTTCATGATTCCGCTGGCGGTGCAGTGGTGGAGCGTCTGGTATCCCGGCGCCGAGCCGGGCGGCGGGGGTTACATCGCTCAGCGCATGCTGGCGGCCAAGAACGAGAAGCACGCCGTCGGTGCGACGTTCTTTTTCAACGTGGCCCACTATGCCCTGCGACCGTGGCCCTGGATCATTGTGGCGTTGGCTTCGCTGGTGGTCTTCCCGACGCTCGATTCGCTGCGTCAGGCGTTCCCCAACGTCGATCCCAACATTGTCAAGCACGATCTGGCTTACCCGGCGATGCTGACCTTCCTGCCGCACGGCCTGCTCGGCGTGGTGCTGGCCTCGCTCATCGCGGCGTACATGTCCACCATCTCGACGCACCTGAACTGGGGCTCGTCGTACGTCGTCAACGACTTCTACAAGCGATTCGTTAACCCACAGGCCTCCGAGAAGACGCTGGTCCGTGTGGGCCGCATCTCGACCGTCTTGCTGATGCTGGGCGCCGCCGTGCTGGCCCTGGAGCTCCAGAGCGCTGTGGAGGCGTTTAAGATCCTGCTCCAGATCGGCGCCGGGACCGGGCTGATCTTTATCCTGCGCTGGTTCTGGTGGCGGATCAACGCCTGGAGCGAGATCACGGCGATGGTTGTTTCCTTCCTGGTGGCCTGTTGGTTCCAGTTCGTCCATGATCGCGTCGGTTTGCCTGCGCTGGAGAGCTGGCAGGTGCTCGTGCTCGGGGTGGCGATCACGACAGCCGCCTGGCTGCTGGTGACGTTCCTGACCCGGCCCACCGAGCGTCGGACGCTGGTGGACTTCTACCGGTTGGTGCGGCCCGGCGGACCGGGGTGGGCCGGCGTCGTACGCGACGCCGCTTTCCAGGCGGATGCGACCGAGTCCGATCCGCTGGCCTGGGATGTGCCGCGAGGGATCCTCTGCATGGTTCTCGGCTGTATCGTTGTGTATGCCTCGCTGTTTGCCATTGGCTCCTGGATCTACGCCAACTACGCCCCGGCGGTCATTCTGACGGTTAGCGCCATTGTTGCCGCCGCCCTGCTGATCAAGGTCTGGAGCCGCCTGCGAATGGAATAGGCCTGCCCGGCCGGGAATACCCCTTGTGGGAAAGGGACATCTCGTGGAATGACGATGGACGGGAGACGCGATGGGAACGGACTTCGCCAAGCTCGGTTTCAGCACGAGTTTCACGGTTCTTGACTGGTGCATCGTCATAGGGTATCTGATCGCCGTCGTTGGCATCGGCGTCTACATCCGAAAGTACGTCGCCAGTGCCACCGATTTCATGGTCGCCGGTCGTGGACTCAAGACATTTCTGGCCATCGCCACGATGATCGGAACCGAACTGGGCTTGGTGACGGTCATGTACTCGTCGCAGAAGGGCTTCACAGGGGGATTCGCCGCCTTTCACATCGCCTTCGCCGCGGCTATCGTCACGCTCTTCGTGGGTGTCTCGGGTTTCATCGTGGTTCCCCTGCGTCGCCTGAACGTGATGACGATCCCCGAATTCTACGAGAAGCGTTTCGGCAGAGACGTTCGCATTCTCGGCGGCGTCATCCTGGCATTCTCGGGCATCCTGAACATGGGTCTGTTCCTCAAGGCCGGCTCGCTGTTCGTCATGGGCGTGACCGGGATGGCTTCGGAGGTCCATCTGAAGATTGTCATGACCGTGCTGCTGTGCATGGTCCTGCTGTATACGACCCTGGGCGGCATGGTCTCGGTGGTTGTCCTGGACTACATTCAGTTTGTGGTGCTCTCATTCGGGCTGGTGTTCGCCAGCATCCTGTCGATCCGATATCTCGGCTGGACCAACATCGTCGATACGGTGACGATGGAGATGGGCGAGAGCGGCTTCAATCCCTTCCACGAGGCCGGTTTCGGCTGGTCCTATGTGCTGTGGATGTTCTTCATGGGGCTGGTCAGTTGCGCCGTCTGGCAGACCGCCGTGATTCGCGCCTGCTCGGCCAAGGACACCGCCACCGTTCGCAAGATGTACACCTTGTCATCGGTCGGCTTTCTGATTCGTTTCCTGATTCCCTATTTCTTCGGCATCTGTGCCCTGGTGTTCATTGCCAATACTCCGTCGCTGCGAGCCGTGTTCCTCTCGGCCGAGGGTAAGGCGAATCCCGACCTGTCTTTGCGGGCGATGCCGTTCTATCTGAGCCAGATCCTGCCCACCGGCATTATCGGTATCGTCACGGCCGGCATGCTGGCTGCATTCATGTCCACACACGACAGCTACCTTCTGTGCTGGAGCTCGGTGCTGACGCAGGACGTAGTCGCTCCGTGGTTCAAGAAGGGCCTCTCTTCCAGTGCACGGATGCTTCTGACGCGGGTCTTCATCGTGGCCATCGGCATTTTCATTTTGGTCTGGGGCCTCTGGTATCCGCTCAAGCAGGACCTGTGGGACTATATGGCCATCTCCGGCGCCATTTATTCCATTGGCGGCTTCACACTGCTGGCCTTCGGGCTGTACTGGAAACGAGCCAGCCGCACCGGGGCCTATCTGGCGCTGTTCAGCGGCTTCCTGGCCCTGCTGGGATTATCGAAGGTCCAGGAACTGTGCGCTCCGATGCTGGCGCCGATCAAATCGCGGTTTGGCATCGAAGGGGACATCCCCAGCGCCGTGATCGGCCTGATCGTTCTCGCCCTGGCGATCGTGCTGATGGTCGTCGGCTCGCTGCTGCTGCCGGATGAGAAACTGAATCGTTACCACGCCGAGCGTGAGGAGTCGTAATATGGACTGGGCAAAGATCTGGACGTTCTTCTTCTTTCTGAGCTTGAGCGCTTTCACAGCCCTGGCCGTGATCGTGACGATCGGGGGCTTCTTCGATATCCGCTCACTGTTCAGGGACCTCTCCCAAGCCAAAGAGCAGCAGCCTCGCAGATCCGAATGACGATCCCTGACTGCCGATTGCGGATTCGCTCGTCGTGACGAACCCGGCGTCGGACCTGCCGGAGAGGTCCGTTCCGATGCGGTCCCGTCGGGGGTTTCGCCATATCGATATGAGGGAATTCCTGATGTAGTCGTCGCACCGTCTCTCGCCGATACAAGAGGATGTCGCACATCGTTGCGGAGAACTTCCAACAGACGGGTATGCTACGCAGGAACAGAGGACCTCATGATGCGAGTTCTGATTGTGGACGATCATGTTGGCATGCGGCAGATTCTGGTGCGTTTGCTTGATGGGATGTCGGAGACTGAAATCGTCGCGGAGGCGGCTGATGGTTTCGCGGCGGTTCAACTGGCGAGCGAATGCCAACCTGATATCGTCGTCATGGACGTGGAGATGCCCCGTCTCGACGGGATCGGCGCGACCCGTCGGATTGTGGCCGAGAACCCCGACATGCGAATCATCGGCCTGTCAACCCACGACTCCGATGTGTGCGTCAACGCGATGCTCGCGGCCGGAGCTTGTGCCTACGTCCTGAAAGACGAGATGTTTCCCGATCTGATCGAGGCGGTCGAAGCCGCTGCCGAGGGGAAGACCTATCTGAGCCCGTCGCTGGCACGGCAGAGGTCTGCGAATATTCCATTTGCCACAAAGGCCCGGGTCATGCTGTAATGGGGTTTCTGCCGGCCGTCCCGTCGGCGCGTGAATGTCCGGGCATTCTTATCCCAGGGGAGGAGAACGACACTATGCGGCGTCTCGGTTCAGTGATGATTGTCCTGGCGGCCTTCGCGACGGTTTGCCCGTCGCTGCAAGCCTTCGCCGACGCGCAACGAACAATCGCCAATCCAGTGGCGCCCGATGGTCACGATCCCTGGGTCATCCGGGCCGAGGGCGTCTATCACTACTGCTATAGCCACCGAGGCGCCGTCTGGGTCAACACCGCCGCGAGGATCGAGGACGCCGTTCAGTTCGAAGGCCGCCCAGTCTGGCGGCCGGCCCCGGGCATGCCCTATTCCCGCGAGCTCTGGGCGCCCGAGCTGCACCGCCTGGACGGCCGGTGGTATATCTACGTTGCCGCCGACGACGGGAAGAACGAGAACCATCGGATGTATGTTCTGCAGGCCGAGACTGACGATCCTGCCGGCGACTACACCATCCGAGGCAAGATCGCCGATCCCTCGGACAAATGGGCGATCGACGGGACAGTGTTGCAGCACGATGGACGTCTGTATTTCATCTGGTCGGGCTGGGAGGGCGATACCAACGTCGCACAGAACCTCTATATCGCCCCCATGAAGGACCCGTTGTCGATCGAGGGGCCGCGCTCGCTGATATCGAGTCCCGAATACGACTGGGAGCAGATCGGAAGACCGCTGGTGAACGAAGGGCCACAGGTGCTCGAACGCGACGGCGATGTCTTTGTCATTTATTCGGCCAGCGGCAGTTGGACCGATAATTATTGCCTGGGGCAACTGAAACTGGTCGGCAACGATCCCCTGGACCCCACCTCGTGGCAGAAGAAGAACGCCCCCGTGTTCGGCTCGACCGCGACCGTTTTCAGTCCGGGCCACGCGTCGTTCGTCCGCAGCCCCGACGGTGCGGAGGACTGGATCGTCTACCACGCCGCGAAACGCCGGGGTTCGGGCTGGGATCGCAACACCCGTATGCAGCGGTTTACCTGGGATGTCGAGGGCAACCCATCCTTCGGCTATCCGATCTCTGAGGGCGTGCCGATCCCCGCCCCGTCGGAATGATTCGGTCCGCTCGCCCGCTCGCCTCGACAGCAGAGGGGGTTGCCGCAGGGCCTCTGCCCGTTTATCATCCCCTGGTCGTTGTCCGTACTGAAGAACCCCGTCGGCCGAGGTGCTATGGACTATCCCAAGACCAACGTGATTCGCTGCCTGTTGCAGCATGATATCCCGTTTGAGGTTTTCACGTATGCCTACGAGGAACGGGGTGGTACGCGGGTCTCGTCCCGCGAGCTGGGCGTCGACGAGCATGCAGTGATCAAGACCCTGGTGATGGAGACGGACGCGAAGGACCCGCTGATCGTGCTGATGCACGGCGACCGTGAGGTGTCCACGAAACAATTGGCCCGCCTGTTGGGCGTCAAATCGGTGGCCGCGTGTGAGCCGAAGGTGGCCGACCGGCACAGCGGCTACATGGTTGGCGGGACCAGCCCCTTTGGCACGCGGCGGGCCATGCCGGTCTATGCCGAGCAGAGCGTCCTGGAGTTGCCGCAGATCTACATCAACGCAGGCCGCCGGGGCATGCTCGTTCGCATTGATCCAAAGGATATGGCTCGGGCCATCAAGATCACCCCCGTGCAAGTCGCGATCGGATGAAGGAGCCACGATGGGCTATCACTGGTACGATCTCGTCGGCAATGCCGGCGTCGCGATGATTGTCGGGACGTATCTGCTGCTCCAGATGGGCAAGGTCCACGCACAGACAGTCGCCTATTCGCTGGCCAACGCCCTTGGCGCCGGCATGGTCATGCTCTCGCTGGTTTTCGACTTCAACCTGTCGGCCTTTATCGTCGAGTGTTTCTGGACGGCCATCAGCATCTTTGGTGTGGTTCGGGCCGTGCATATCGGCAAAGGGTAGGAGAAATCTCCAGTCATGGCAACGACACAGATCACCAGAGCGGTCATTGACGATGCCGAGGCGATCCTGGCCTTGCAGAGACTGGCGTACCAGTGCGAGGCACAGCGTTACAGCGACTATAGCCTTCCGCCTTTGACGGAGACGCTGAGTCAATTGCAGCAGGAGTTCGACCGGTCGGTCTTTCTCAAAGCAATCGGCATAGACGGAATCTGTGGCTCGGTGCGGGCTCGTGATGATGGTACGACGTGTTTTATCGGGCGGTTGATCGTCCATCCGACCCGTCGCAGGCGCGGAATTGCGACGCGCCTGATGGCAGAAATCGAAGCGTCTTTCCCTTATGTCGCCCGTTACGAGCTGTTCACGGGCTACAAGAGTCAGGGCAACCTGGAACTCTATGACAAGCTGGGCTACCGCGTGTTCAGAGAAGATCAGCCCGAGCAGGGCCCCAAGCTCGTGTTCCTGGAGAAGCTACGAGAACCGATGGCATAGCCCGTCGGCGCGGCGTAGATGCCGGACCATACAGCAGCTGAGAATCCGTATCGCAGATGAAAGGAGAGGCTATGTTGGCTATGTTGCCAGGCATGTATGAGTGGATCGTGATCATGGGCATTTTCGCGATGGGGTTCTTGGCTACAGTCTTGCTTGCGGTCATTCCATGTTGGATGATCTGCAAGGAAGCCGGTTTCCCGCCGGCGATGTCGCTGCCTATGCTCGTCCCCACCGGGAACATTGTGCTTCTTTTCTACCTGGCGTTTGCCGATTGGCCCGCGCTGAGAAATTCGCCGGGATATGAGCAGTAACAGATGCGCGACGGGGTGCGTCCGAGACGCAACAATGACTCCGTTCATATGAGTAGGAGGAAACGGCCATGAGACCGGTTTACAGCGTACTGGTTCTTCTCGTTCTGCCGTTGGCGCTCGGCGCCACGCCCACCAGGACACTTACCTCGTCTCAGGGTGTGTTGGATCCTTGTGACAATACGGTGTGGTACAGCGGCACTCTGCTCCGGCTGGAGGGCAAGGGGTGGCAGGACACGGAATCATACTACGATCGCCTGCCCGCCAAGGCCCGGGAGGTGGTTCGCCCACCCGTGTGGGACCTCAGTCATCACACGGCCGGCATGTGCCTCTACTTCGCCACGAATGCGGAATCCGTCAGAATACGTTGGACCGTGCGTAACGAAGGCCTGGCGATGCCTCACATGCCGGCCACCGGCGTCAGTGGAATCGATCTGTACACCAAAGGTAATGACGGGCGGTGGGTCTTCCGGCGCAATGGTCGACCTGAAGCCGTGTCCAACGAAACCTCGTTCGCGGTCACGCCAGGGGCCCAGTGCATGCTCTATCTGCCGTTGTATAACGGCGTCAAGGCTATTGAGGTCGGAATCCAAAACGACATGGTCCTTTCGGTTCCCGTGAGATCCGTTCACAGACAGGACAAGCCCATTGTGTTCTACGGGACATCTATCACGCAGGGCGGATGCGCCTCGCGCCCGGGGATGGCTTATACCGCGATCGTCCAACGGCTGCTCGACATCCCCGCAATCAACCTCGGATTCTCGGGGAACGGAAGGATGGAACCGGAGATGGCTGAGCTGTTGGCCGAGCTGGACCCGGCTGTCTACGTGCTGGACTGCCTCTGGAACATGAGTGAGGAGATGGTCACCGAGCGCGTCGGCCCCTTCGTCCGGAGGCTGCGTCAGGCTCATCCCAATACGCCTATCCTGCTGGCGGAGGATTGCAGCGTCAGCAACACGACACCGACGCGGAAAGGCGCGCTCGTGCGAAAGATCTATGAGGATATGCAATCCGAGGGAATCGCGGATCTGCACCTTCTCTCCAATGAAGACATGCTCGGAGACGACGGCGACGGCACGGTCGATGGCGTTCACCCCAACGATCTGGGAATGATGCGCCAGGCTACCGTCTTCAGCCGATCACTGGCGGGCATACTGAACGTCTCGCTTAACCTGCCATCGACTCGCCCTGGCCGATGAGATTCCATGCGGCCAAGGTCCGGCCCATAGAGAGGACACGATATGCAGCAAAGAACACTGGGACGAACGGGATTTGCGGTCGGCGAGGTCGGGTTGGGATGCTGGCAGTTCGGCGGCGATTTCGGGCCGATGGCCGAGCAGACCGCGATGCAGATCATGGTCGCGGCGGTCGAGAAGGGCACGACGTTCTTTGATACCGCCGACGTCTACGGCAACGGACGCAGCGAGACGCTGATCGGGCGGTTTCTGCGCGACACCGGCCGCGATATGCGCGTGGCGACCAAATTCGGCCGCGAGGCGGATGTCTATCCTGACGGATACACCGAGCAGGCGCTTCGCCGCAAGACGGAAGATTCGCTCAAGCGGCTCGGCGTCGAGTGTCTCGACCTGACGCAACTGCACTGCGTGCCCCTGCGGGTGCTCCGCGACGGGGCGATCTTCGAGTGGCTCCGGAAGCTCCAACGGGAAGGCAAGATCAGGCACTTCGGCGCCAGCGTCGAAAGCGTCGAAGAGGCCATGGTCTGCCTGGAGCATGACGACCTCGCCTCGCTTCAGATCATCTTCAACATCTTTCGGCAGAAGCCCATCGCCGAGCTGCTGACCAAGGCCAGGGCAAAGAACGTCGCGATCATCGTGCGCCTGCCCCTGGCCAGCGGACTGTTGGCGGGCAAGTTCACGAAGGATACGGAGTTCGTCGAGACCGATCATCGCCACTACAACCGCGATGGACAATGCTTCAATGTGGGCGAGACCTTCGCGGGTCTGCCGTTCGCCAAAGGCGTCGAGCTGGCCGACGCGATCAAGCCGCTTGTGCCTGAGGGCATGACGATGGCGCAGATGGCGATGCGCTGGATCCTCGATCACGACGCGGTGTGCGTGGTCATCCCCGGCGCCAGCTCGCCCCGGCAGGCGATCGACAACGCGCAGGCATCGGACCTGCCTCGCCTGTCGCTCGAGTTGCATCGGAGACTCTCGGACTTCTACGCCGCCGAAGTCTGCGACCACATTCGCGGACCGTACTGAGACTTGCCGGACCGGTTGGAGACAGGACCGAAGTGAGAATTGCACACGTTGCCCTTTGGACACGGAATCTCGAAGGGCTCAAGGCCTTCTACGAGACGCATTTCGGGGCCAAGGCGGGTCCGAAATACGTCAACCCGACGAAGCGGTTCGAGTCGTATTTCCTCTCGTTCGAGCCGGGCGCCCGCCTGGAGATCATGCAGATGCCGTCGGTTTCGGGCAGGCAAGACATCGGCGGGCCGCCGCAGGGATACGCCCACCTGGCCATCTCCGTCGGTTCCGAGGCCGAGGTCGATCGCCTGACCGACCGCCTGCGGGCCGGCGGTTGCCAGATCCTTTCGGAGCCCCGCCGCACGGGCGACGGCTGCTACGAAAGCGTTGTAGCCGACCCCGACGGCAACCCTATCGAGATCACAACATGACGCGGTTCGGGCCTCTTCACTGCGACCCCCGGCGCATCTAAGCCCAGGTCTTATAACGTTTTGCCTTCGGTGATGCCACGCCGGTTCTGGACCCTCGGACCCACCCTGGCAAAGGCCGCCACCGACGAGGCGGGGCTTTTTCACTGCCCTCGTTCACTTTCTCCTTGAGGAAAGACCGTTACGAGTCGATGCAGAAGTGGAACTATAGGGTTATAGGTGCGCCGCCGAAGTGCAGTCGAGCCCGTCCCCCGATGGGTACTGGGAGCGGTTGTGCGGGTGCCGCGCGGAGTTCTTTTTGGGAGGAACACGTCATGAGCGGACGGCAAGCAACGTTCACGAAGGTTGTGCTCGCCGCATCGATCTGGATGCTGGGTTTCGGGGTCTCCTTGGCGGGGGCTGTGAGCGATCAGTTCACGGTCGAACTCGACGAGACCGGGCAGGTCGTGGCCGGCCAGGGCAGCGGATATGCACGCGGGACCTGGTACTACTATCCCAACACCGATTGGTGGGCCCAGTGGTTCTACAATGGCGACTACGATCCCCGCGGCAGCAAGACGGTGTCGGTGGACGTACGCGTCAGTGTCCTGGATCCGACGTCGTCGACCAGCAGCCACGTCGAAGTGGCGCTGAACTGGACGACGGCCGAGTGGCCCTGGAAGGCGGAGGAACCGCCTCTGCCCCAGGACATTCGCAGCCTGAGCCATGAAGGGCAGTTGATCCAGCGCCGGATCATGGTCTCGCGGATGGAGATTCGCGATTCTGTCTCCATCAATTCGAACACCGAGATCGCCGAGTCCTGCCCGGGTTGGGTCTCGATCGACATCCGAGGACAGAACGTGCGCATCGAGGGATACATCAGCCACGAATGCATGTCCGAGGGCGAACCCGTCGAGGACGATGATTTCGGCGATGCCCCCGATCCGACGTATCCGACCCTTCTGAAGAACGACGGTGCCCGCCACCTGATCGTCCGCGGCATCCATCTGGGCCGGCTCATCGATGGCGAGCCGGACGGCCAGCCTGACGCCACCGCCGCGGGGGACGACCTTCTGGATCTGAACGATGATGACGGCGTCGTCTTCTCCGATCTGATCGTCGGTGAGTCGACGACGGTCGAGGTGACCGCGTCAGTGGCCGGCGCGCTGAACGCGTGGATCGACTGGAACGCCGACGGTGACTGGGACGATGCCGGCGAGCACGCGTTCGTCGATAGGCCTCTTATTGCCGGCGTCAACGCGATCACACTTGATGTGCCCGCCAAGGCAGTCTCGGGGGCGACGTTCGCGCGGTTTCGTTTCAGCACGATGCGCGGGTTGCGCGTCACCGGTCCGGCGTCCGACGGCGAGGTGGAAGACTACATGGTCTGGGTCGAGGAATCGATCTTCCCGAGTCCGGCCCCGGCCGATCATCTGAAATGGTCGCAGCCTCCGCTGGAGTGGGACCCCCTGGCTGGCGTGCCGGTCTACTGCGGATGGGATGAGCTTTCCTATACGAGCAAGCCGTTGGATGTGGCGCAGGGTTCGTGGAAGATCGTCGCCGATGACTTCCGCTGCTTCGGCCAGATGCCGGTGACATCGGTTCATTGGTGGGGCTCATACCAGAACTGGGAGGCCCTCGAGGCGCCTCGCACGAGGCCGCAGTCCTGGCGCATCGGGTTCTGGAGCAACGTACCGGCCGATAGCCGGTATGCGTTCAGCCGGCCGGGCAGGCTGCTTTGGCTGGTGGACGTCGACGCCGACCGCGTGGTCGAGGAACTGGCCGGCATCGACGAGTTCCCCAATCGACCGTCCGACACGTGCTTCCGATATCAGGTCGATCTGGATGCTCGCGAGTACTTCTGGCAGGGCGACTACGCGGTGGAGAACACGTACGAGAGCATCTTCTGGGTGAGTATCACCGCCGTCTATACCGGGTCGCCTGAGCCCGACTACCTATGGGGCTGGAAGAGCCGTGGCGAGTCCTGGATGGATGCGGCGGTCACCTTCAGCTTCCGCACGGACGACTTGCGGCAGGGCATGACCGTCGATGCCGCCATCGTGCAGCCGATCGTCAATTCGCTGGTCTGCGAGCGGCTCGATGCATACGATATGGCGTTTGAACTGGGCACCGATCCCGACTTCCTCAAATGGGAGCAGCCTTTCACCGGGTTACGCAACTGGAAACACTACGACGACGAAGAGTCGCTGGCCACCAGCGGGCCGATGGCGGTCGACAAATGGGTGCAGCAGCCCGACATGACGGGCACGGGATTGGACATCGATATCACCAGGGACTTGCCGATCACGTGGGCGGCGCAGATCGCTGCCGACGACTTCGAGTGCACCACGACCGGCCCGATCACCGGCATTACGCTGTGGGGGGCGTGGTACGACGATGTTCTGCCCAGCGGCAGCCCCAGCAACGTCACGTTTACGTTGACCATTCGCGAGGACATCCCCGCCAGCGCCAGCTCGACCCGATACAGCATGCCCGGCAAGGTCCTTTGGACCAAGCAGTTCACCGCCGGCCAGTTCGCTGTACGGTCGATCGACGCCAGGGCGCAAGGCTTTTACAGTCCGTGCAACCAGGCCTACGAGCCGGCCAGCCACCTGACGATCTACCAATACGATTTCCCGATCGATCGACGGGAGGCGTTCGAGCAGACCGGCTCGCAGAGCCGCCCGACAGTCTATTGGCTCTGCGCTCAGGCGTACGTGGTGCAGAAAGCCGGCAGCGTCGCGACGCGTTTCGGGTGGAAGGCCTCGGCCGACCGCTGGAACGACGCGGCGGTCTGGGTCCAGGCCCAGGAGCCCTACAGCGGCATCTGGCGGCAGCTCACCTATCCGAAGGGCCACTCGCTCACGTCGCAGACGGTCGATCTTGCCTTTGCGATCGAGACCGAACAGGCCGACGCCGGCCTGACTTACCGGCGGCTGGCGGCCGACGACTGGCAATGCACCAGCGCCACCGCGGTGACGGGGATCGTCTGGTGGGGTTCGTACATCGGGTACAGTTATCAGCCGTGCGACTGCATCCAGATGACGCCGCCGCGACGGCCCGACTACTTCACGCTGGCGATCTGGTCTGATGCACCCGACCCGACGCCGGGGGACCCGACCACGTACAGTTATCCGGGCGAGAAGATCTGGGAATACACCGCCAAGGATTTCGATGAGGTGATGGTCGGTTTCGACAAGCACCCCGAGACAGACCAGGCCCGGGGGTATGGTTTCGAACCGGTCTACCGCTACACGCTGCGACTGCCGCGTGACGCCTGGTTTGTGCAGAAGAACCCCCGCGACATCTACTGGCTGAGCATCGCCGCCGTATACGAAGACTCGCAATCGATCGAGTACGCCTGGGGTTGGACGAACCATCCCCATACCGCATGGACCGTGTCCGGCGCCCGATCGCTGGCCCACTGGAAGCTGGACGAGTCCGCCGGCGCCGGCGCCGCCGACAGCGCGGGCAACGGTAACGACGGGACGCTGGTCGGCAATCCCCTCTGGCGGCCGGCGGAAGGCCAGATCGGCGGGGCCATCGACCTCGATGGACGCGGCGCCTTCGTGCGCGTCAGCAAACCCAGAGGTCTCGACTTTGCGCCGGGGTCGTTCTCTGTCTCGGCCTGGGTCTATGCCCGTGAGGTGGGCGGCCGCTGGCAGGCCATCATGGAATACGATCGCACCAGTGTTCTCGGCAATCGATTCGGGCTCTGGATCGACACAAGCGGCCGATTCCACTTCCGCGTCGGCCTGAGCACCGCCCAGTCGACGCGCAGTCTGAACCCCAGTCAGTGGCATCTTCTGACGGCGGCGTACGATGCCTCGACGCGTCAGATGCAGCTCTATATCGACGGTGTGCTCGCAGGGTCGGCCGCCCAATCGACCGGCTATGCCATGCCGACCCAGGCGACGTTGACTATCGGCGTGCGCGGCGATGAGGCGTCGGAGTTCTTCAACGGACGGCTTGACGATATTCGCATCTTTGGTGTCGCCCTCAGTGCCGAGGACGTCCAGACGATGGTCGGCGCCGGCCGAAACGCCGGTTCCGTAGCCGGGCAGTTGAGTCCGACGGCGGCAACCGAGATATGGGAATGGACCGAACTGTACGACCAGACCGCCGCGATACAGGATCTGTCCTTCATGCTCTTCACCGATTCGGGTCAGGCCGAGGCCGACCCAAGCGGCGAGATCATCGTCGACGACTGGCCGATAGAAGACCAGAAGAAGTAAGCTCGCCCGATAGGCGACCGGCCTCGGCCGGTGACAGCCGTCGGTTGACAACAGCGCAAGGGACGCCGGATCGGATGATCGGCGTCCCTTTTTGCATCCTGCCGTACGCGTCCGCGGCCTATCATCCCGACTGATTTCCCAGAACTGCTGTCATGCTCCCTGCGTACAGGGTCCTGAAACAACACCTTTTTAACGGGGTGCATCATGGATACCCCCAATACCGACAATTGGCTGCCGATGCTGTTTTCCGCGGCGGTTTGCATCATCGGGATGGTCCTGGCAAACTGAGTGGGTCGAACGTAAGCCGCGTGGCGGAAACCAGCCGCGTCGCGACCTCGGACTACCGCGTCATTCGGACAGAACCTGCGTCTCATTCGCACTAATGAGCCGATAGCGGATGCCTCGCCATTGGATGGTGCGTCCGAAGGCTGAAGAGACGATGAACCCCAGCAGAAGCAACGACCAGAACCAGAAGCCCAGAACATCGGCCAAGGTGGCGGCCCTGAGGCTGTGGACTTGGTCTTTTAGAAGACGGGCCATCATCGACTGTCGCAGTATGACCCGCAGAAGCTGGCCCGCCAGGAAGACAACGGGGATCATCGCGAAGAACCCGGCGTGTTCGGCGTCGACGGCGGCGGCGTAGACGGCGATAGCCGCCGTGCCCCAGAGGCCCAGGACGGATCCGAGGCCGGCAAAGAGCCCAAAGGTCCATGTCACAGGGGCATAGACGCGGGTGATCAGGAACTGTCGTCGGCAGAACTCGTACAGCCGCGACCACGTCGTCGATTCGTACGAGGCGACCAGGCAGGCGGGCACGAATGTGACAATCATCCCGGCTTTCTTAACGGCCACGCTCAAAGACAGGTCGTCGCTGAGCGTGTGTTTCCATATCTCGGGCAGACCAAGACGACGGAAGTCCGCGAGTCGGACCGCCATCGAGCCGCCCCATGCGTGATTGAAGCGGCTGTTGCCCAGCATCTGGGCGACGCCGGCGTTGATGGCCGAGAGCCCCAGGGTCGCCAGATTGTTCCGGATCGGAACGAACAGTCGATAGCCTGTGGTGACGCCCCGCTTGGGTTTCCGCAGGGGCCGGACCAGACGGGCGAGCCAGTCGTCGCGCACGCACACGTCGGAGTCGGCAAAAGCCAGGACTTCGATGCCGTCGTCGAGGCGGTCGATGGCATGGAGTAGGTTGTGTATCTTCTGACTGCACGCGGCCGACGGTCCGGCGACGGATATCTCCGCGCGCGGGGCGGTGGAGCGGCCGGCCAACTGCTCCCGTATCCGGTGCAGTTCGGCAAACGCCGGATCGGACCGGTCCTGGACGACGAAGTGGACCTGATAGTCTTCGTAGTCCTGACATAAGAGCGAGCGGATGTTGGCATCGAAGTGGGGATCGAGCCCTTTGCAGGGGACGATCAAGGCGACGCGCGGTCTGTAAACGGCGCCGGTTCGCTGGTCGAATTTGGCCAGCGCATACCGATAATTGCGTACGGCGTAGTACGCAAAGAGCAACTGGGCGCCGACCACGAGCCAGGCGATGTAGTAATACCAATCCATGACGAATCGGCTTTCAGAACAGTAGACATTGCGGCTGCGATCCGTTGCCTGTCGTGAACGGTTGCCGCCCGGCTACGATAGGTCAATTGGCCAACGGACGCCAGAGTTTTCTCCGTCCGGAGGCCCGAGATGGCGATCCGACGTCATTGGATGGAGGCCAGGGGCACAATCTGATCGGTCAGTGCCGAGGCGGTCCATGACCGGGCCAGATCGGCCTCGACCAGGCAGCCGTGGTTGTGGTCGCAGGCGAGGATGATGAGGTTCTCACCTGCCTGGCACCAGCCGTGGGTCTGGGCCTGGTGGCCCAGAACGAACACGTCTGCATCGAGCCGTTGCGCCAGCCGGTCGAGCGTCGTTTGGCTGTGCCGCCGGCCCCAGGTCAGCAGGTAGGCCGGGCCGGGCTTGGCGCAGTCGTCCGGTCTCAACTCGCGGTCGAAGACCCCGGTGTCGAAAAGCTCGACGAACCGATCGGCCGGAAGCGAATGCGAGATCCACATGCGGTTCTCACATCGCACCGCCAGAGGCTGGGAAAACAGAAACAGCCGGATCGCTTGCTTGACTTCGGAGCTGGCGCCTCGGAACTCCCGGTCCACAGCCGAACCCATCGCCCGGTTCATCTCCTTGCCGTTCTTCATGACGTCGCTGTTGCTGATGCACGCGGTGTCGTGGTTGCCCATGACGATGTGCACGCGATCGGGGTAGCTCAGCTTGAAGCGAACGACATCGAACAGCAACTGGTAGGAAAGGCAGCCGCCGGTGTCGTCTTCCGGGCCGCCGTGGATGATTTCCTGGAGCACGAGGTGCCGGTCGGGATGATGGGCCAGGTCCGCATAGGCGACGAGGCGTTCGAAATTGCGTCGGTGCCCGTGGATGTCTCCGCCGACTACGACAGAGCCGGCGCCCGGCAGGCGGACGAGGTTGCCCCGTCGGAATCGGTCGCTCCGATTGGCCGCGACCCCCTTATTGAGCCGGTCGATGGTTGTTTGAGGCATTTCGGTTCGCTTTGATCTTGCCGCCGAAGATGCTGTGGATCATCGAGTCCAGCCCGGAGATGATGTCCACCATATTTGACGGGCGCTCGGCCGGGTCGTTCTTGACGCAGTCCATCACGAGCATGGACAGCCCGACCGGCAGTTGCGGCTTCAGTTCGTGCGGCGCCAGGCACTTGGCGGGCTCATACAGGCCGACGGTTTTCTGCTTCTTGGGGATCAGTGTTGGGACATTTTTGCCCGTCAGGGCCCAGTACATCGTGGCGCCGAGGTTGAAGATGTCGGTCTTGGGGGTCAGGTTCTTGCGTTTGACCTGCTCCGGGGCGATGTAGTCCGGCGTGCCCTGGATGCGCGACTTGATCGTTCCGATCCGGCAGCTCTGGCCCAGGTCGATGATCTTGATCGACCCGCTCTTGTTGATCAGGATGTTGTTCGGCTTGATGTCGCAGTGCACGAACCCACGCTGGTGCATCGCGTTCAGGCCCGTGGCGACCATCCGAAAGACCAGAAGCACGTCGCCCAGGCTCAGGGTTGTCGTGTCTTCCAGGGTCTTGCCCTCGAAATGTTCCATGCTCAGGATCAGTTCTCGGACCTTGAACATGCTGCGGATCTTCTGGAGTTTGTAGCATTTTCGGATGTAGGGGTGGTCGATCTCGCGGGCGACCTTGTATTCCATCTCCGTCTGTTCGATCACGCGGTGGTCTTCCGGCCGTTCGATAATAACGCGCTTCAGAGCGACCAGGGTGCCGTCTTCCTCGTCCGTTGCCAGATAGATCGTACTGCGGGCGCCGTTGCCGATCCGTCGGATGATGGTGAACTCCCCCACGCTGAGTAGGTCTCTGGCCATGCGATTGCTTAACCTATGAAACGAATGATTCCAGACTGTTCCAATAAAGGCTTATGATGCGCCACAGATACCTCATGTTCCCCTGATTCCACCGTCCGACCGGGTGTCGGTCTCCGGGGGATCGCCCGACGCATTCGCGACGGAGCGAACCGCCCGGCGAAAGATACGCAAACGGGGTAAACTACCCCATGACAGGACGCTTGTCCAGCACGGCCCCGGTTTTCCTATCGGCAGCCGGCGAGAAATCTTGACAAACATATTGAAATCCTTAGCCTATTCGACGATAATGTCCCTGAGGCCGTGGACGCTGTCCCCGGCCTGGGTGTTTTTCCCCGATAGCTCAATCGGTAGAGCGAGCGGCTGTTAACCGCTAGGTCGTAGGTTCGAGTCCTACTCGGGGAGATTCGAGACGGAGATCCGCGCCGAAGCCTTTTTCTGGGGCCGGTCGTATGTACTGGGTGTATGTCCTGCTGAATCGTCAGGCCGGCAAGCGATATACCGGGCAAACGATGGACCTTCAGCGCAGGCTGTCTGAGCACAATGGCTCCAGCGGCAATACGCATCGGTTCACCGGAAAGTACCCTGGCCGTTGGGAGCTCATTCACAGCGAGTCGTGCTCTTGTCGGTCGGCGGCGATGAAGAGGGAGAGTTGGCTCAAGTCAGGGGCAGGCCGGGCATGGCTGGATGAGACCTTCGGTAGAGCGAGTCCGCCGCAGGCGGATTAACCGCCAGGTCGTAGGTTCTCCCGGTCTATCGGGATACTCGGGGAGTTCCCCTCATCCGCGACGCTGCCCGCAGGGTCGGTTCTCCACCCACGTGTCCCGCGACCCCCATCGCTTTTCAAGACGGAGGAGATCCACAATGGAGCGAAGGCATTGACAACGCGGCAGCCGCAGGCATAATCTATATAGTCAAACCCGGTCTTTTTTCAGGCGTTGTGCCATAGTCGGGTCCCAACAAGGGTGATGAAGCAGGAGGAGTAAGAAATGCAGAGCGCGCGGGGTGTTTCCGGGGCCATTCTAATCGCCACCATCATCGTCTTCCTCGCGGTTCCATCAGGCGCAAACCTCGTTTACAGCAACTTCGGCTCAGGGATCCCGGGAGGGGGCTACGGAATAGGCACCTATGGCCCTGGGAATTACGCCTATGCCTCCTCGTTCTCCGTAACCGGTACCGAGTCGTACACGCTCGATCGTATCGAACTGGCGGCAGCGCTGTCGTTCGGACTCAACCAATTGAACGTGTCTCTCATGGCCGACGCGGCCGGGCTGCCGGGAACCGTCCTGGAGTCGTTCTCGTTCACGGACCAGATGCCTCCGCATGGCGATCCGGATACTGTGGTGGGGGTGTCTGCCACGAATCCCTTGTTGACCGCCGGGTCCACCTACTGGCTCGCCGCTTTTGCTCCGAATGACACTGCAGCGGTCTGGTGGTGTACTTCGCCGGAAGTCTATGGCAGCAATGCAAACAGTGTCGATGGCGGCTCGTGGTATGCGGAAACCACCTGTATGCCCGCCTTCGAGATCAGCGGTACGCCGGTCGCAACGGTCGTCCCGGTCCCCGGTGCCATGCTCCTCACTTCCCTCGGCCTGGGCATGATCGGCTGGGTACACAGACGGCGCGCCGCCTGACGCCGACATCTCAGCACCGCAGGGTGCCTTCTCAACCAACTGTGTTCCGTCCCGTCCTGCTGCTTGGGACATGAACGACGTGGCATGCCCGGGGCCCGGCGTGTGGTAGCGGCAAACGCACTTGCCCAGCGCGGATGCTCTACCGCCGGATCACCACGCACCGCCCCCGGCATGCCCGCAAATCCCCGCTGAGGGGTTGGCCCGCCGAGCACTTGACGATAGGATAGTCCCCAGCCCGGTTCGATCCCAGTCAGGAGTGCTCCCATGATGCGTAGCCACGAAATGCCGCGAAAGCCGAGACCCACAAGTCTCATCCTGGTCGTGCTTCTCTGCCTGGCCACCTTGGCGGCCGCCCAGCCCGACGGAGCCAGTCTCTTCGTCTCCCCCCAGGGCGACGACGCCAACCCCGGAACCCAGGCCCGCCCCTTCCGCACGCTCGACGCCGCCCGCGACGCCGCCCGCCGGACCGACCGCTCCCAGCCCCTCACCATCTGGCTCCTCGCCGGCACCTACGAACGCACCGAACCCCTCCGCCTGACCCACGCCGACTCGGGCACACCCGACCACCCCGTCACCTATCGTCCCTGGCCCGACGAGCAGGTGCGCATCGTCGGAGGCAGGGCGGTCGAAGACTGGAAACCCGTCACCGATCCCGACATCCTCCGCCGCCTCGCCCCCGAAGCCCGCGACCACGTCCTCCAGGCGGATCTTAAGCGACTCGGCCTCACCGACTTCGGCCCCGTCAAAGGCGGGGGTCTCGAACTCTTCTTCGACGACCGCCCCATGACCCTGGCCCGCTGGCCCAACGAAGGCTTCGTCAAAATCGTCGGCCTCGTCGAACCCGACACCGTCAACGTCCGCGGCACCAAGGGCAGCAAGACCGGCAAGTTCATGTACGAAGGCGACCGCCCCAGCCGCTGGCTCGAAGAAGACGACCCCTGGGTCCATGGCTACTGGTTCTGGGACTGGTCCGACGAACGCCAGCAGATCGAATCGATCGACCCCGACCGGCGCGTCATCTCCGTCGAGCCTCCCTATCACAGCTATGGCTACCGCGTCGGCCAATGGTTCTATGCCATGAACCTGCTGGCCGAACTCGACGCCCCCGAAGAATGGTACCTCGACCGCGACACCGGCATCCTCTACTTCTGGCCCCCACGCCCCATCGCCGAAGCCCGCGTCGTTGTATCCGTCGCCGACGGCCTGCTGGACCTCAGCCGCGTCTCCAACGTGACCTTCGAAGGCCTCACCTTCGAGGCCTGCCGTGGCACCGCCGTGACCCTCTCCGATTGCACCCACACGTCCATCGTCGGCTGCACCCTCCGCAACCTGGGCGACTCCGCCGTCACCGTCGCCGGCGGCGCCGACAACCGCGTTGCCTCCTGTGACATCTACCAGACCGGCAAAGGTGGCATCACCCTTAGCGGAGGCGACCGCGCCGCGCTCACCCCTGCCCGCCACGTCGCCGAAAGCAACCACATCCACCACTTCGGCCGCTGGAACCGCATGTACACGCCCGCCGTCTCCCTCTCCGGCGTCGGTTGCCGCGCCGCCCACAACCTCATCCACGACGCCCCCCACATGGCCATCGGATTCAGCGGAAACGACCACACCATCGAGCTCAACGAAATCCACCACGTCTGCCTCGAATCCAACGACGCCGGCGCCATCTACGCCGGACGCGACTGGACCATGCGCGGCACCGTCATCCGCCACAACTACCTCCACCACATCGTCGGCTTCCAGGCCAAAGGCTGCGTGGGTGTCTACCTCGACGACATGTTCTGCGGCACCGAGATCTATGGCAATCTCTTCTATCAGGTCACCCGCGCCGCCTTCATCGGTGGCGGTCGCGACTGCACCGTCGCGAACAACCTCTTCGTCGACTGCCGTCCCGCCCTCCACATCGACGCCCGCGCCATGAACTGGGCCAGTGGCAGCGTCGCCACCACCATGACCGACCGCCTCAAAGCCATGCCCTACGCCTCCGACCTCTGGCGCCGCCGCTATCCCCAGCTCGAAGGCATCCTGAACGACGAACCCGCCGCCCCCAAGGGCAACCTCGTCGCCCGCAATCTGTTTGTCGCAGGCCGCTGGGACGACGTCTACAAAGAGGCCCGCCCCTACGTGACCTTCACCGACAATCACGTCACCCAGGCTGGCGTCCACCTCGAAAACCCGCCCGACTTCACCTCGCTCCAGACCGAAGCCGCCAACCACATCCCCAACTTCCACCCCCTCCCCCTCACCCAAATCGGCCCCCACCCCCGCAACTAATCAATCATCAATCCCTCACCCCCCTCGACGGGTGGCAGCCGCAAGCGCAGCTTGCCGATGGCCGTTACGCTACCGCCGCATCACTACACACCACCCCCGCCACGCTCGCGTCCTGCCCTCCCGTTGCCATGCTGCTGGTCGATGCGTGCATCGGCAAGCGGATTGTCAATCGCACCCCTGAACGTCTGTTCGTAGTTCTCGTGGAAGTGGCGCTGGTGACCACTGGTTTGCACCTGCCCCATGTTTCTGGCCCGTCTCCAGTCAACCCAAACGCATAGAATCTGTGGTTGGACGCAGGCGAGCGAACCTGCGTGGATTGCTCAGACGCCCAGCAGTAGCTTGGCGGTGCCGACAAACAGCTTGTTGCTGTGAGACGGCGGCGAGGAATCGCCAGATGTCGGCGTCGTTGAGCGCGGCGACGAAATCGGCCGTCTCCGCAGGGTGGACCGCCTCGACCACTTCGCGGAGCGTAACGAAATCACCGCTGTCGATCAGTTCCAGCAATTCGGGCGCGAGGATAGGGTTGGTCATAGCTGCCTTCCTTTCTGTCCAGGGCAGGGCCGCAAAGGCGGAAAGGACAGGCCCGGAAGGCAGGCGGGGTCAGGCAGGTGGGGCTATGCCATCGCACCTCCCGCTGTCAGGCTCGTTCCGCGCAGTTCGGCCGCTCTGCTGCGACACGGTCCAGGGTCGTCGCCCGAGGGCTCCGTGGCGGTCAGGCTGCTGCCGATCTCACACATGGCTGGTTTGACCTCAATTGTCCCCAATTCGGTCGATCCCACGGCGGGATCTGGCCACCGCAAGCATAGCTTCTCCCATCCAGGGACGCAAGTTGATTCTCCCCCCGGCGGGGGTATGGCAGTCGCGGGTCTGATCGCCTCCTGTTGCGATCGCTCCGCCGGCCCTCATGATGCCTGCGCCGAGGCGTCTTCAGGATGTCAATGAAGCCAAACATTCCCAGTGAAATTAAGGTGTTTTTGCTCGGATCGTTTCGAACCGCGCTGCGGCACGTCCCCGAATGAGTGGTTTGGGCCCGCTCAGGCGGCCTCAGGTCCGGAGCGCTGGGTCGGCCCTCGTCGCCATGAGCGGCCCCAATTCGCCTGTGCCGGCTTCGCCTGATTTACCGGACCGGGACTCCATTGAGGACGCTCCGACTTTCATGGGGACAAGGGCCGGAAAGTTCTCGTAAGTCTGGTAAAATGACTTGTTATTTGATTGACATTGTGAGTTGGTTTAGGTACATTGAATGGACTGATAAGTATGCAATGTGCAGGGTAGTTGGGGCGAAAGAGAAAATAGTGCTTGACATTGTGCTGTAAACTTGGTACCTTGGGGCAGATGGGAAGAATGCGTACGGGCCGGGTGTTCTGCTGAAAGCGGAGATCCGGATGAGGCGGAGGTAGCTCTCAGACAACTGAGCGGGTAGTTCTTGATAGGTGCTGTTGCCAGGGAACAAGCGCGGGCCTGCCATGTGGCGTGCGCTGGGTACCGGGGGGTGATAAGAATGAGAAATCTGGCAAAGACTTTTCTGATTGTTGCGGCTTGCGTGACCGTCGCGGATGCCGCCGCCGTTGTGATGAACGTGCCGGTGATGCCCTTCGTGAGCGTGTCGTTTGAGGGCGAGCCGGCCAATTTGGGTACGGTTTGGGGACCTGGGCCGAGGTCGGTTCAGGTGGATTTGAGGGCTCGGGTTGTGGCGAATTGCCCATATCATGTTGCGGCCTCGTTTCAGAGTCTTCGGCATGAGAGGGGCAAGGCAGTGGTGTCGGGCAAGGATATGTCGGTGATGGTGAACGGACAGGAAGTTCCTATCGAAACGGGCCGGGTGCCGGTGGCTCGTTCTTCCTCGCCGACATCGTCCGGTGGAGTGGATATTCCGCTGGCCCTTTTGGTGAAGTTCAAGGGCATGGACCGGTATCCCCAAGGTCGCTATAGCGGCGCCTTGATCATCACGGTGATGCCTGGATCGTGACCGGTAGTGCGTATTGGCTCAGGAGTGCGTAAGTAATTCCGTCGGGCAGAAAGTGTTCATCAACAAAATAGTACATTGCCCAGGACCTATGGAAAGGTGCTATCCCCAATAGAGGCCCCCTCTACTTGGGATGGGGGAGAAAGGAGGTATGGTGATGACGCAATGACATCTCGCAGGCGAGTGGCCGCTTGCGAGCCGCCAAGAGAGGTTGGCCCCCTTGCGGCGGCATAATGATGTCAAGTGCCAAGTGGGAATGAAAATCGCAGGTCGAATTTGAATTCTGGGCCACGGCTTTTCGGACATGGAGCGGGCAGATCCGGAGGGGTCAGTGAATGAAACGTTGCCTGCTGCTGAGTGCGGCTTAGGTGTTTGTGGTGCCTAGCCGGATTTCTGGGTTTAGCTCCACTGGGTCGTATCGGCCAATTCGGAGCGAGGGTTAAGTTAGAAAGGAAGTGAAGATGTTGAAGAAAAGTCTTTTTGCGGTTGCACTGGTTGCGCTGCTGGCCTCGATGGCCCCAGCCGGTGAAATCAAGCTGAATAGCTGGCCGACCACGTATGTCCCGACGACGCTGACCAAGATCCCGGTCGTGATGGACATCGGGTACTGGGTCTACATCGCCGATCAGGACAAGCTGAAGATCAAGCTCGTCCAGACGAGTGCGGCCGGCGCCGGCAAGCACACCTACGAAGGCAACACCGATGTCAACATCAAATGCAACTTCGATCTGAAGTTGAGCACCTCGATCGCCGGCAATGGCGCGATCGAGGGTAACTTCAGCTCGTGGGTCACCCCGGACACCGTCTCGACCGGTGGCGGGACCGTCAAAGTGTATGCCAAGCTGACCGATGCCAACCTCGGCACCAGCGGTCTGAGCGCCGGCTTGAAAGACGTGCAGGTCGCGACCGTTACGGTCAAGGTTGCCCCCCAGTAATGGCAGCCATTTGATGGCAGGGCTCGGCTCGCACGAGGTTGCGGGTTCCGCTCCGGACGAGAGTCTGGACGGGTGCCGACGGTGGCGTGGCCGAGAAGTGGATTACGAGGGGAGGGTTGGATGAATGCGTCCATCTCTCCCCTTTCTTTTTTTTCTTCTGACATGGGGGTTGGGGGAGGGGTTTCGGTTGTTTTCTCCATTGGCCTGGCGGCTCGGGAATTCCGTCGGTTGGGGGTGGTTCCCATAAAGATGGCTCCATCAGGTCTTGCATCGCCGATCTGTTCGTTTCCTCGGTTCACCAGGCTCTTTTGATGCTCTCTCGGAGCGTCGTAACTTCAGCAAAAATGCGAGTATAGGCAACTTAGGCATTGACAAGAGAAGGGGTATTTGGTAAGCTGGGCGATATGTAAATAAGGGCGATTTCGGGGGCCGGGAAGGCGGCTTCCCAGTGCGGGGCGGCATGGTTGATTTGGGGGTGGTTCATGGGGAAATCGCAAGAAACGGGGCAAGTGCCTTGTTTGGAATGCCGAAGAGGTAGGAAACCGCATAGATGGTCTGAAAACACGGCGCAGACCATGCGTTACGGACCGACACGAGAGGTTTCTTCTGAGAGATGCAGTATGGTGGATGCACACGACAACGGATCGAAGCAAACGGATTTGTGCCTCTTGGAACAGCAGGCGATGAGTTCGAATCGTGCGGGTGGGTTTACGGCCTGCCGACTTGTCGGAACCATCTGTCTGCTTCTGGTCGTGTGCGGTCCGGCCTTTGGGCAGTTCATGGTCCAGCCGATGAGGATTGACCTGCCGACGTATCCCAACAGGAAAACGGCGACGACGTTTGCCCTTGAGAATCAGAGCACGAGCTCCACGTCGTCCGTCGACCTGCGGCTGTTGGACATGACACAGGATTCGACAGGCATGTGGCAGACGATCGAGCCGGACGCCGAGATTGTCGCCGATCCGAACGGGGCCCAATGGGTAAATGTCGGCTCCGAAGATCAGCCCGTTCACGTGGATATATCGAGAACGAGGATGCGGAGCTGCGTCGAATGGCTTACGCTCGAAGAGGATACCGTGGAACTGCGGCCTCTGCAACGCAAGGTGTTGAATCTGTGGGTCCGGATCCCGGTGGGCGTCCTGGGCCACTATTGTGCCGCCCTCGTCGCCCAGACCAGAGTCACGGTGGACGACGACACGGGCATCCGCACTCCTGTGGTCCTTCAATTCCTGATCCCGGTGATCATCAACGTGCAGGGCCGCGCCATGCGGGATGAGGTTGATCTGGTCGACGCCGATCTGACATTCCGTGAGGCCGATGGAATCAACCCCTCGGCGACACTGGTCAGCCTGCGGGTCAACAACGACGGGGGAACCTATGTGCGGGTGGTCGGCGTCGTGCGCGTTTACGGAGAGCGGGGCGGGCACTGGCAGAGGATCACAGAGATGGAATACCCCGATACGGGGATCATCCCCGGCGTGAACATAAATCTCCAGCAGGACGTCGGGCAGGCCCTGCCGCCCGGCAAGTATCGACTCGACGCAGCGCTCTACATCAACAACCGCCGGGCCGGTGGGACGATCCTGAAGGAGATTGATTTCACCGGGGACGGACGAGCCAAGGAGTTCGTGGTGAACGCCGCACTCGATCTGGACCCAAGAGAAGTGCCGATCGAGGTGTCGCCTGGGGCGACGCGTACGACCGTCCTGAAGGTGGCCAATGCGTCGGAGGACCCCGTGACGGTGGATGCCGCGCTGCTGCTGCCGGACCATATGACGGCGCGGGTCTGGGTGGACGGGCAGGGCAACAACATTCGCGGGCAGGATTTCGGATGTGTGGACTGGGTGACGATTGAGCCGACACAGTTCACGTTGCGCGGATACGGCCGGCAGAACATCAAGATCATCTCCCGGATGCCCAATCTGCCCAATCCGCTGCCGCACTACTACTCGACGGTTCGGCTGCGCGCCACGTATGAGAGCGGCCAGGTGGCAGGCACGACAGACGGCCTGATCTATCTGAACACGACGCGCGTCGAGGGCCTCAAAGGGACCCCTCGCGTCAAAGAGGGTGCGTTGACGTTCTCGGAATCGACGCCGTCACGATACATCGTGACCGCGGCGTTCTCCAATGTCGGCGATACACATGTTCTGCCGCGTTGTCGCGTCCTGCTGACCGAAGTGGCAGCCGGCGCGGCGGGTCTGACCTGGCGGGATATCGAGATGAGCAGCGAACTGCACCAGCAGCGGGGCAACATGTTGCCCCTGGAGGAGCGCCGGTTCACGGCGGTCCTGGATGTCGCCTCGATTCCGCCCGGAACGTATTACCTGACGGCGGTGATGCAGTACGCCGGCGGCGCCGCGGCGCAGAGTCAGATCGGCGTTCGGATCACGGACGACGCAGGCACCAAATCGATGGAACACTTCTCGTTGGACAGTGTCGGAGGTCCGACGCGAATCCAGTTGTAGCATGCCGCGGGGGCGGTTCTTGCTGAAACCAGGGCGCGGGATTGCCGATAGATGTGGGAAGGCCGTGGGATCGCGGATATACGGCTAAAGAAAGGGACGTTGACCTATGGCAAGGCAACATATCGGTAAGGTCTTATCGGGCGGGGTGATGTTCCTCTGCGTGATGTCGTGGCTGACGCCGGCGACGTACAGTCAAGGGTTTCGGGCCACGATGAAGAAGTTCACCATCTCGGGCAACGTGGGGCTGCCACAGGTCACGATGCAGGGGCTCGGGGTAACGACCGATGAAAACGGCGTTTACACCGCTGAGGTGGACTATAACTGGAGCGGGACCGTCACACCGGTCAAGACGGGCTACACGTTCGAGCCCAAGCAGAAGGTCTATCAGAAGGTCACCGCCAATATGACCAGCGAGAACTACTCGGCCGAACTGCTGACCTTCACCATTGCCGGTTCGGCAGGGCAGCCGGGCGTGACGATGAAGGGTCTGCCGGGCGATCCGGTGACGGACGCGTCCGGGCGTTACAGTGCCACGGTCGAGTACGGCTGGACCGGGATGGTGATCCCCGAGAAGACCGGCTACCGATTCGAGCCCAGTCCCAAGATGTACAGTCCCGTCCAGAAGGACCTGCGCAGCGAGAACTACACGGCACAGGAGGTGACCTTCATTGTCTCCGGTTCGGTCGGCGCCGACGGGGTCACGATGCAGGGCCTGCCCGGCAACCCGATCACCAGCGGCGGTGGCGTTTATCGCGCCAACGTCCCCTATGGCTGGTCGGGAACGGTCACTCCCACGAAGGAGGGCCACACCTTTACGCCGGCGAACAATGAATACAGCAATGTGTTGGAAGATCAGACGAATGAGAACTACACCGCGCACGTCTCGACGTTCCGCATCAGCGGTTCGGTTGGCCTGCCGGGCGTCACGCTGGAAGGCCTGCCGGACAGCCCGATAACGGACATGGATGGTTCCTACGCGGTTACCGTGCCTTATGGCTGGGAGGGCAAGGTCACGCCGATGCGGGCGGGATATACCTTCAAGCCGAACAGCAAGAGCTATACCAAGGTGGTTGCCGACCGGGACAACGAGAACTACAGCGCGGAAATGATCCAACTGACGATCTCCGGCAGCGTCGGAACCGGCGGGGTCACACTGGAGGGGCTGCCCGGCAACCCGGTCAGCGACGCCACGGGATTCTACACGGCGAAGGTCGAATACGGTTGGGGCGGTGCGGTCACGCCGACGAAAGAAGGCTGGTCCTTCGATCCCCCCAGCACGATCTACGGTTCGGTCATTACCGACCAGACGAACCAGGGGTTCAAGGCAACCCCCATCAAGTATACGATCTCGGGCAACGTGGGTCTGGCGGGCGTCATGATGGACGGCCTGCCGGGTCGGCCCGTGACCGGCCCGGACGGATCGTACAGCGACGAGGTGCCGTACAAATGGAAGGGCACCGTGACTCCGAGAAGACCGGGATACACCTTTGAGCCGACGAGTCGGCCCTATGAAGAAGTGCTCAGCGTCCAGATGGGCCAGGATTTCCAGGCCAACGTCATTCAACTGACGATTTCCGGGAAGGTCTTCTCCGAGAGCGGTCCGGTGGCGGACGTGATCGTCGCCGCCGACAACAATGGCGGGACCACCACGACCGACGGCAACGGCGAATACCAGTTGCTGGTCGACTACGGCTGGAAGGGCCGGATCGCGCCGACAAAGGACGGATACACCTTCACCCCGGCCAACCGGGCGCTGGAGACGGTGGTGCAGAATGTGCCGGGCGTTGGTTTTGCCGGCAAGGTCAGGATGATGACCATCACGGACAGCATCGTCTTCGGGACCGAGCCGATTCAGGGCGTGCTCATCACGGCCGAGCCAAGTGGTGCCACCGCGATCACGGACAGCAAGGGCAAGTACACGATCCAGGTGCCTTACGGCTGGACCGGCGACCTGATTCCGACGAAGGAAGGGTTCGACTTCAATCCGCCGAGCAAGCCGTACACCAACGTGACGGACAACATCGATCTGACGATGACGGCGTCGCAAGTGACAGCGCCTCCGGCTCGGACCACCGAGACGGTGGCACCTCCGGATCGCGCTGCGACCCTGCCGACCCAGCGGCCGTCTTCGCCGCCCAGCGGACCGGCGGCCGGGACCGACCCGGAAAGAGCAGCGCTGCTGGCGAGGCTCGAACAGTTGTCGCAGGAGAACGAAGCGCTCAGGAGTTTGGGTGAGACGACGGATTCTCAGTCCGGACTGGATGAGATCCTGCCGGGGGTTCCGGCACAACTGCCGTCCCCGACGCCTTCGAGGCTTGGCCCTCTGGAGTCGTCGCGCTCGGCGGGATTCACGCTGCTGGACGTCCTGACGCGAATCTCCGAGCGGACGGGCGTGAAGATTGCCGTCGATGCGACGGTCAAGCCGGTCGCGGTCTCCGTCGGATTCGACATCAGCATGTTGACTCCCATTCAGGTTCCCCTGGCGTTGGAGCGGATTCTGGAACAGACGTCGTATAAGTTCAAGGCCGTTGGTGACACGTACCTGGTCTTCATGCCGATCACCAACACCTTCTCGGCGACTGATCTGCGGAATGCACTGCAGGATATCGCCCTGGACACCGGTGTGACGATCATTCCGGACCCGAACGTGTTCGGCGAGGTCTTTGCGGAACTGAAAGAGGACGATCTGGACACGGCCCTACGGAAGATCCTGGCCGGGTCGCCGTATGTTGTCCATAAGACGCCCGACTACTACCTGGTGGCGGACCGCAGCGTGACGGGCGATGCGTTTCCCGAGATCAGTGAGACACGCAATGTGCTTCTCAACTACCGTGTGCCGATGCGGATCCGGGAACTTCTCTCGCCGGCCTTCAATGACTACGTCCGCGTCAATGACGACCCGAACAGTCGTGTCATATCGGTCACGGCGCCTCCCGATCTGGCGAGCCGGATCGTCAACGAGATCAAGCAATTGGATCTCAAACCGCGACACGTGCTGCTCGATGCCCGGGTGGTCGTGATGGAACGCAACGATCTGCTGAACGTCGGCGTCGAGTGGGGCTGGCCGCAGATCAGCATGGGTACCTTCGGCACGTCGTTCGACACCGACACCGGTGGCAGTTGGCCCTGGGGTGTCCAGATCGGCTATACTCCCGATCAGACCTTCACGGAGTCGTTGCTGATGGCGTTGAATCTGCTCCAGCAGAACGGGCAGGCGGATGTGGTCTCGAACCCGCAACTGCTGGCGCAGGACGGTCGGATGTCTGACCTCGGCGTCCTGACGGAAGAGTACTTCATGCTGATTCCGCAAACCCAGAACAATACCCTGTTCTATACACAAGCGGAAATGGTGAAGATCGAATCCGGAACGAAGCTGAGCATTCTGCCGCGGATCGGCGACAACAACGACATCACGCTGGAGATGGCGACCGAAGTCAGTGACAGCATTCCCAACGGCGACGGCAACCAGCTTCCGGTCGTGACGCGACGGACCGCCAGAAACGTCGTGACCGTCCGGGACGGCGGTACCGTGGCGCTGGCCGGATTGACGGAGAACCGCTCGCGAAAGACCGACAAGCGCGTTCCCGGTCTGAGCAAACTGCCGCTGGTCGGCGGGCTGTTCAAGAACACGGACAACTCGCAGATCTCGCGGGAGATCGCGGTGTTCGTGACGGCGCACCTGGTTCCCGATGGCACGACCGTCCGGGCCTCGTCGCGACAGATGCAGCCGTTGGGGGCGGGGACGCAAAGCGCGGCGCCGTCGAACGGGAACTTCGACGAAGATCTCCGACAGAGCATCGTCCGCCTGCCGAGATGACCGGTGTTAACCAAGGAGCGCAGAAGCCGTGCGGATTAGACGACAGACGATAGCAGGTGCGGTGACCGCTGTGCTGCTGGTCTCGGTGGTTCTGGAGGTGTCGGGATGCCGGGCCGAGCCGGTCGAATGGTCGGAGCTTGGCTCCGGGAGCCGGCGCAGCACGGCGAACCAGACGTCCCAGACGCCGCGATCGCCTCGACAGATTCGGGGGATTCACATCGTGCCGCAGAGCAACCAGGAGGTGGCCGATCTGAGTTCGGACGACATTGTGCGCATCATGCGCCGGGTTGGCTTTCCCGATGACCTGATTCTCGAACTCGGCGGCGAGATGCACAGTGCGTTGCGGAGTTCGGGCGCCGCCCGCGTTCTGGACAAGAAGACGGTCGAGGCCATCCTTCGTATCAACGGCCGCTATGTGTACATTACATCGCGTTCGCGCGGTACGTTCATCTACGATCCGGCCACCGGCCAATTCGGCGGAGCGACGTCTCGATAAGCAAGGAACGGGTGCGATCGGCTGGCGGCGCGTCGGCCGAGGAGCGCCCCGAGGGACAAATACAGTATTGTCGCTTTTCGTGGCAGCCCACATCCGGTTGACGCCCCCGCGAACCGGTTGATTCCCTGGAGGAGGGTGGTTTTTTCCCTGCGGGCTGCGACGAACCTCCCGGTCCCATGTCGCTGGTACCGGCTCATGGGCCCGGGACAATTTCATCGTGGCGACCTCCCCTGTCTTCGGATTATAATCGGTCATCGGGCCGGCGAAGGGGCCCGCAGGATTGAGGACCGACGATCGAATGGCTATGGCTGGTGACGTCAAGAAACGGATTGAACGACTGCGGCGGGAGATTCGAAGGCACGACCATCTCTATTACGTGCTCAGCGCCCCGGAGATCGACGACCGGCAATACGATGCCCTGTTCGCCGAGCTCAAGGACCTCGAAGCGGCGCACCCGGAGTTGGTGGCCGCCGACTCACCCACGCAGCGCGTTTCGGGGCGGCCCCTCGACGCATTCTCGACCGTGCGGCACGCCGTGCCCATGCTCAGCATTGACAACACCTACAGCGCCGACGAGTTGCGTGCCTTCGACGAACGGATCCGCCGGCAGCTCGAAACCTCCGAGTACGACTACGTGGTGGAGCTCAAGATTGACGGTCTGGCGGTCAGCCTTCGCTACGAGCACGGGATTCTGGTATCGGGCGCGACGCGAGGCGACGGCGAGGTGGGCGACGACGTCACCGCCAATATCCGCACGATCAAGGCGATCCCGCTGTTCCTGCTCGACGGCGGCGCCGTCCCGGCCGTTCTTGAGGTGCGGGGCGAGGTGTACATGCCCACGCGTTCGTTCATCGAGCTGAACCGGATGCGGGCGGAGGCGGGCGAGCCGGCGTTTGCCAACCCACGCAACGCGGCGGCCGGGTCGCTCAAGCTGCTCGACGCCCGCATCACCGCCACGCGCAATCTCGCGTTCTTTGCCTACGCCACCGGCGAGGTCTCGCAGCCGCTGGCCCGCGAACACGATCGCACGCTGACGCAACTACAGGCCTTGGGGCTGCCGGTCAACCCCCACATCCAACGGGCGAAGAACATCGACGAGGTCATCGAGATCTGTCTGGCATGGGGCCCCAAGCGGTTCGAGCTGGATTATCAGACCGACGGCATGGTCGTCAAAGTCAATCGGTACGATCAGCGCGACATTCTCGGCGCCACCGGACGGGCGCCCCGCTGGTGCATCGCGTATAAGTTCCCCGCCGAACGCGCCGAGACGGTGGTCGAGTCGATCGCGGTCCAGGTGGGCAAGAGCGGGGCCCTGACGCCGGTGGCCAATCTGAAGCCCGTGTCGCTTTCGGGCACGACCGTCAAGCGGGCGAGCCTGCACAACTTCGACGAGATGCGCCGGCTCGACGTCCGCATCGGCGATACCGTCGTCATCGAGAAGGCCGGCGAGATCATCCCGCAGGTGGTCGAGGTCAAGACCGAACGGCGTCCACCCGGAACGAAGCCTTTCGAGGTGCCCAAGAAGTGCCCCGTCTGCGACAGCGAGGTCGTCAAGGACGAGGCGGGCGTGTACGTCCGCTGTCCGAACCCGCAGTGCAGCGGGCAGTTGAAGGAGCGGCTGCGCTACTTCGCCGGCCGGGGTCAGATGGACATCGAACGCCTCGGCGCCTCGCTGATCGAGCAACTGGTCGATCGCGGGTTGGTGCAGGGGTTCGCCGATCTGTATCGACTGCGAAAAGAGGATTTGGCGGCGCTGGAGCGGATGGGCGAGAAGAGCGCTCAGAACGTGCTCGATGGGATCGAGGACAGCAAGACCAGACCGCTGTGGCGTTTTCTGGCGGCCCTGGGGATTCGCCACGTGGGCGGCCAGTCGGCGCAGGTGCTGGCCGAGCATTTCGGCTCGCTCACGGCGCTGCGCGAAGCGAGCCGGGAGGAACTGGAGGCCATCGACCAGATCGGACCGGTCATGGCTGAGAGTATCTACGGCTACCTCCGCGAGCCACGGCACCAGGCGGTGATTGACGATCTGCTGACGGCAGGGGTGGAACCCCGGGCGGAGGCGGGCCGGGCTCGTACGGGAGCGTTTTCGGGCAAGACGGTGGTGGTCACCGGCTCGCTGGAGCACTTCACCCGACAGCAGGCCCAGCAGGCAATCAAGGACGCCGGGGGCAAGGCGTCGAGCAGTGTCAGCAAGAAGACGGATTTCGTGGTGGCGGGCGCCGAGCCGGGCAGCAAGCTCGACAAGGCCCGCGAACTCGGCGTGACCGTGATCGACGAACGACAATTCATGGAGATGCTTTCAGGAAGGGCGAACTGACGTGAATGGACAGGATGAGAAATTCATGATGTCGGCGCTGAAGCTGGCGGAGAAAGGAATCGGCTCGGTCGAGCCCAATCCGGCGGTCGGCTGCTTCATCGTCAAGGCCGGCCAGCTCGTCGGCAAGGGCTACCACAAGAAGTTCGCCGGGCCCCACGCGGAGGTCAATGCGATCGACGACTGCCGCAATCTGAGCATCAAGCCCGAAGGCGCGACGATGTACGTCACGCTCGAGCCCTGCTGCCATGAGGGCAAGACCGGGCCCTGCACCGAGGCGATCATCACGGCCGGACTGGCCCGCGTCGTCGTCGCGACCCTTGATCCCTCCCCGCACGCTTCGGGCAAAGGCGTCGAGAGACTGCGCCAGGCGGGCATCGACGTCGAGGTCGGCCTCTGCGAGGAACAGGCCCGGCGGCTCAACGCGCCGTTCTTCAAGCACACCACCACCGGCAAGTGCTGGGTCGTGCTGAAATGGGCCCAGAGCCTCGACGGCAAGCTCGCATACGCCCAGCAGGGCCCCGAGCGCCGATGGATCTCGAACGAGCTGAGCCGCAAGGATGCGCACAAGCTGCGCCGGCGTGTTGGCGCGATCCTCGTCGGCATCAATACGGTCCTTGCCGACGATTGCATGCTGACGCCGCGACCGAGCAAAGGCAAGAAGCCCCTGCGCATCGTGCTCGACAGCACGCTGAAGATCCCGCTGAAATCGCGCCTGCTGCGCACGCCCAAGGCGAGCCCCATTCTCATCTGTACGCGCCGCTCGGCCCTCGACGCGAACGCCAGACACGCCGAGCGCATCGCCAAGCGGGGCGTCGAACTGCTCGCCTGCGACGGTTCGTCCGAAGTCTGCGATCTGCCGTTGCTGCTCGATGAACTCGGCCGGCGCGGCGTTCAGCAGGTGCTCGTTGAAGGCGGACCGACGGTCCTCGCGTCGTTCCTCAAGCAGGGTCTGGCCGACGAGGTCTGCGCGTACGTTTCGCCGAAGATCCTCGGGCCGCAGGGCGCGGTCGATCTTGCCGGACCGATGGCCTCGCTCGCAGACGAGATCGGTCTTGCGAGCGTCGAGGTCAAGGCCTTCGCCGAAGACGTGCGAATCTCCGGGCGCCTGATGGGGTAATAGGTCTTTCTATCGCTCGGTAAAAAAGACGTGCCGCGAGGGAAATTACTTGACCCGACCGCGGCTTCGTCGTATACTATAGATGTTGCGGGTGCATACGGAGATCAGTTGGTCTCGAAAGCACGAACCGCGGTATGTGCGATGTGGCACATCGCAACAAGGAGACGGGCCTACAACCAGTTGCACTCCTTGTCGCCCTCGTCTCCTTTTTTTATGCGCTCATTTCGCCCCTCATGCCCATAGCGCCTGCCGCAAGACCAAGTCTATCGCTTGGTTCTTCTTTCGCAAGGCCTGGGGCTTGGCTTCGCAGGTCGTGCGTCCCCGCACGACACCCCAGGGCGAACGAGGACGTTCGCCCCACGTGGCTTCCTCGACGATGCGGATTTCGTCGTCGGTCAGACCGTACAGCTCGAATCCGGCCGGCCGATCTCCTTGTCCGTCGGATATGCCGCTAAATCGAATCCGCAAGCGACGGACGCAAGGCACCCATGCTGTTGTCTCCGGCAACGCCCTTACAAAACGCGGTCTGTCCCTCGGCCTTCATCAAGCATACCGCGTAAGCCTCGCATCCGCAAGCGATCCACCTGAGCAGGAACAGGCCGACACCGGCTATGCCTTACGTGTCGCCTCCTCGACGATCTGGATTTCGTCGTCGGTCAAGCCGTACAGCTCGTACACCAGCCGGTCGATCTCCGCATCCGTCGCGTCGATCCATGGCTGAATCGAATCCGCAAGCGACGGACGCAAGGCGCCCATGCTATCATCTCCGGCAACGCCCGCATAAAACAGGGTCTGTCCCTCGGCCTCCCGACCTGCCACGACGGCCATCGCGGCTGCACCTGCGCGGCGAACCAATCGGCAAACTCATGCTTCGTCATCATGGAGA
>ENA-UOUL01001321-UOUL01001321.1-bioreactor-metagenome-genome-assembly--contig:-NODE-1321-length-35738-cov-5.392726_pt1 | contig 35738 bp, 32 predicted proteins | sample MGYA00249838_ERZ747220 | MGnify/ENA primary metagenome ERZ747220 (study PRJEB28778, sample SAMN05720191) | bioreactor metagenome | isolation source: Anaerobic biogas reactor | place: USA:Washington... | reverse complement strand
GCATCTGGCACATCGGGAAGCAGGCCGCGATCGCGACCGCGCAACCCATCGAGACCAGCTCCCAGTCACCCATGATCGGGGTGCCGGTCAGGTTGCGCATGCCGATGCTGTAGAGCGACAGCAGGGTGAGCGCGGTGAAGAGCGCGCCGCCGGCGAGCGCGAAGCCGCGGGCGGCGAGGTCCAGGGCGCGCCCGAACGCCGACATCCCGGCTGGCTGCGAGTCAGCCAAGGCGGGACCCGACCGCTCTCATCGTCGCGGGCCGCGCCGGCATCCGGGCGGCTATCGCTTGGTGTGCTTCTCGATCAGCGCCCGCGCGCCGTCGAGCAGCTCCTGCCCCTTGAAGCCCTTGCCGTCCATTTCCTTCACCCAGGCCTCGTCGATCTTGCTCGCGGCCTTCTTGAACTGCTCGTAGTCGGCCTTGCCGAAGCGATGCACGGAGCTGTCGTCCACGGTCTTGCGCCCGCGGGCATCGTTGGCGTGCTGCACCTTGCCGAGCCAGCCGGAAGTCTCCAGGCCGCTGTTGTCGTCGATCACCTTCTTGAGGTCCGGCGGCAGCGACTCGTACTTCGCCTTGTTCATCGCCATGACGAACGTGCTGGTGTAGAGCCCGGGCAGGGCAGGGTCGAACTCGGAGTGGTACTTGGCGAGCTCGTTCACGATCTGGTCGTACGCCGGGAAGATGAACCCGTCGAACTGGATCTCGCAGACCGGCCGGTACCCGCGTAGCGCCAATCCGAATGCAGTGCCGATGATCCCGGATTCTGCGAGCGGGGTGTCGATGACGCGGCCGCTCCCGAAGTCCTTCTGCAAAGTATCGGTGACTCGGAAGACGCCGCCGAGTGCGCCGACGTCCTCACCCATGACGATGACCTTGTTGTCGCGCTCGAGTGCGCGCCGCAACCCGGCGCCCACGGCTGCTCCCAAACCCAATGTGGTCATGACGACACCTCCTGTCGGGATCCGAAACTGTCCAGATACGCGGCGTACTCGGCACGTTCTTCCGTGATCAGAGGGTGGTCCTCGCTGTATACGTGCTCGAACAGTGCAGCCGGACGCGGATCGGGCGCACCCCGTGCTCCGGCGCGGAGTCGCCGAGCCACATCGTCGGCGGTGTCGCGGACGGTGGCGTCGAAGTCGTCACTCCACAGCCCTTCGCGGTCGAGCAGACGTCGTATGCGGAGCAGTGGATCGCGCGCCTTCCAGGCTTCGGTCTCGGCTGCGGGCCGATACCGGGTGGGGTCGTCGGAGGTCGTGTGCGCGCCCATCCGGTAGGTGTAAGCCTCGATGAGCGTCGGGCCCTGGCCGTTGCGCGCCTTGTCGAGCGCGTCCTTGGCCACGGCGTAGGTCGCGAGCGGGTCGTTGCCGTCGACGAGCACGCCGGGGAAGCCGAAGCCGCGGGCCCGCTGGTAGGGCGGGATCGTGAACTGCTTCTCGTTGGGCTCGGAGATCGCCCAGTGGTTGTTCTGCACGAAGAAGACGACCGGGGCGTGCGCCACGGCCGCGAAGACGAGCGCCTCGTTGTAGTCGCCCTGGGCCGTGCCGCCGTCACCGGTGAACGCCATGACGGCCGTGTCCTTCTCCGGGTCGCCGGTGCCGACCGCCCCGTCCTTCTGCACGCCCATGGCATAGCCGGTGGCGTGCAGCATCTGGTTGCCGATGACGATCGTGTAGAGGTGGAAGTTGTGCGCGTTGGAGTCCCAGCCGCCGTGGTTGACGCCTCGGAACATGCCGAGCAGGTTCTCCGGCGGGACGTCCCGGCACCAGGCCACGCCGTGCTCGCGGTAGCCGGGGAAGGCGTAGTCCTGCGTCCGCATCGCCCGGCCGGCGCCGACCTGCGCGGCCTCCTGCCCCAGGAGGGAGGGCCACAGACCGAGCTCGCCCTGCCGCTGCAAGGCGAAGCCCTCCGAGTCGACCCGGCGGACCAGCACCAGGTCGCGGTACAGGCCGCGCAGCGTCTCGCCGTCGACATCGGCGAGGTACTCGGCATACGGGCCGTTGACCTCGGTCTGCGGGACACGGCGCCCCTCGGCGTCGAGGAACTGGACCATTTCGGGTCCGCCGTCGGTGATGTCCCTCGCGGGGGGTTCGTGGGTCGCGGGCGCGGCGGTTTCCACCGGCGCGACGACGTCGTCGCTCACAGGTTCATGCTCCTTCATCGGGCCGGCGCAATGGCGCCGGCTCCCGTGTGCAGGGTCGGGTCCACGCTACCGCAGCGCGCGGGTGCTCACCGACGCGGAGCCTGGCGGGGGTTTATTAATAACACGTCATGTTATTTAATGAAGGGACAGCCCCCACCGGGCCGTTCCCCTCACGGAAGGACATCACCATGACCACCGCCACACGCATCGCCACCCGCACGGCCACGACCACCTGGAGCGGCACACTGGAGAGCGGCACCGGGACCTTCGGTGAGAGCAGCAGCGGGGTGCTGGACGGCCGGGAGGTGACCTGGGGGTCTCGCACCGAGGCGCCTGCGGGGCGGACCAGCCCGGAGGAGCTGGCCGACGTGATCGCAGGCAACGCCATTGGCCGCATGGAGGAGAAGGAGCACCTGCTCAGCATCAAGGACCCGATGGAGCGCCTGGAGGCCCTGGCCGCCGCCCTCATGAAGGAGACGCGCTTTGCCGGGCTTGAGCGCATGGTGCAGGTGCGCATCCGCATGCAGATGGACAAAAACCAGAAGGATTACTACCTGCGCGAGCAGATGCGCATACTGCAGGAGGAGCTGGGCGAGGAAGAGGACGAGGAGCTGGAGGATTACCGCAAGCGCCTGCAGAAGACGTCCATGAACGCCGAGGCCAAGGAGAAGGCCGAGAAGGAGATCGAGCGCCTGAGCCGCATGGCACCCGGCACGCCGGAAACCACCGTCAGCGAAAACTACCTCGACTGGCTGTTGGACCTGCCCTGGGATAAGCACACCCGCGACAACCTCAACCTGAACCGTGCCCGCCGCATATTGGATGAGGATCACTACGGCATGGAGCAGGTGAAGGAGCGCATCATCGACTTCCTGGCGGTCCTTGGGCTGCGCCAGCGGGCGGACAAAAACGCCGCCATGAAGGGCCCGGTGCTTTGCTTTGTAGGCCCTCCCGGCGTGGGCAAGACCTCCATCGTCAAGGCGGTGGCCCGCTCCATGGGGCGCCAGTTTGTGCAGATGTCGCTGGGGGGCGTGCGCGATGAATCCGAGATATTCGGCCACCGCCGCACCTACATCGGCGCGATGCCCGGGCATGTCATCAGCGGCATCAAGCGCGCCGGCAGCATGAACCCGGTGTTCCTGTTTGATGAAATTGACAAGATGGGCAACGACTACCGCGGCGATCCGGCCAGCGCGATGCTGGAGGTGCTGGACAGCGAGCAGAACATGCACTTCCGCGACCACTACCTGGATGTGCCGGTGGACCTGTCCCGGGTGATGTTTGTCACCACGGCCAACACGCGCGAATCCATCCCGGCGCCGCTGCTGGACCGCATGGAAATCATCGAGGTGCCCAGCTACACCGAGGAGGAAAAGCTGCAGATCGCCAAGCGCCACCTGATGAAAAAGCAGCTGACCGAGAATGGGCTGGACCCCAAAAAGGTGCGGATTACCCAGGATGCGCTGCGCTTTGTCATCGAGGGCTATACGCGCGAGGCGGGCGTGCGCACGCTGTCGCGCATGCTGGCCAAACTGGCGCGCAAGACGGCCGTCACCATGCTGGACCAAGATGTAGATACCGTGCGTATCGACCGCAAGACCGCCCGCGAGTACCTGGGGGCCGAGCGCTACCTGCGCGACAAGCCGGGGCGCGACCCGCTGGTGGGCATCGTCAACGGCCTGGCCTATACCGAGGTGGGCGGCGAGATGCTGCAGGTGGAGTGCATGGTGATGCCGGGCTCCGGCAAGCTCACCCTCACCGGCAGCCTGGGCGACGTGATGAAGGAGAGCGCCCAGGCGGCGCTCAGCTGGCTGCGCGCCCATTCCAAGGAGTATCACTTGGCCGACGACTTCCACACCAGGCAGGACATCCACATCCACGTGCCCGAGGGTGCGGTGCCCAAGGATGGCCCCTCCGCCGGCGTCACCATGGCGACGGCCCTGCTGTCGGCGGTGACGGGCCGCCGCGTGCGCCAGGACCTGGCCATGACGGGGGAGATCACGCTGGCCGGGCGCGTGCTGCCCATCGGCGGCGTGAAGGAGAAGATGCTGGCCGCCTTCCGCGCGGGCATCAGCACCCTGCTGCTGCCCCGGGAAAACGCCAAGGATGTCAGCGAAATCCCGGCCTATATCCGCGAGCGCTTTCAGATTGAGTATGTAGACAGCATCGCCCGCGTGGCCGAGCTGGCGCTGCTGGAGGGCTGAGATGGACATTATCTCCGCCCGCTTTATCACCAGCTTGGCCGAGTACGGCACCTTCCCCGGCCGGGGGTTGAAGCAGATCGCCGTGGCCGGCAAGAGCAACGTGGGCAAATCCAGCCTGATCAACAGCCTGTGCCGGCAGAAGGCCCTGGCCAAGACCTCGGGCACGCCGGGCAAAACCCGGCTGATCAACGTGTTTTTGCTCAACGAAGCCTTTCACCTGATCGATCTGCCCGGCTACGGCTACGCCAAGGTGGACAAGCGCGAGAAGGCCCAGTGGGGCAAGCGCATGGAGAATTACTTTGCCCAGGAACGGGAGCTGCGGGCGGTGTTGCAGTTAGTGGACATCCGCCACGAGCCCACCGCCGATGACCTGATGATGGTCAGCTTTCTGCGCCAGACGGGCATTCCTTTCATCACCGTGGCCACCAAGGCCGACAAGCTGTCCCGCGCCCAGCGCCACCGCCACCTGCTGCCCATCAGCTTCAGCCTGCAGGTGCAGCCGCAGGATATCATCGCCTACTCAAGCCAGACCGGCGAGGGCCGCCCCGCGCTGCTGAACGCCATCGAGGCCGCGCTGGCGACATGATGCATGGGTAGGGACGGGCTGATGCGGCACGCATGTGCCTGCTTGCCGACCTTGTGATACCTGCGCATAATATGCTATACTCCGCACAAGATTGAACCGCAAAGGGGGATGCTCGATGATTCATGTAGAAATCGTCAAGCCTACGGCCAGTGCCATGCAGCCCTTTATCCGCCTGGCGGATGAGATCAACGGCGCTGACCCCAACTGGATCAGACAGCCAAGGCGGGAGATGACCCGTCTGCTGACCGGCAAGGACAACGAGCTGTTTGCCCAGGGCATTCAGCGGTTTTTCCTGGCGTATGACGATGACAAGCCCGTGGCCCGCGTGCTGGCCGGGGTGGACCTGCGCCGCAACGCCCAGACCGGGCGCAGCGAGGGATACTTCAGCCTGTTTGAAAGCTATGACAACATGGACTATGCCAGCGCCGTGCTGGACGCGGCGGCGGCTTTCCTCAAGGAGCATGGCATCACGCAGGTAGTAGGGCCGGTGGCGCCGTACTATACGGACTTGAACCGCGGGCTGCTGGTGGAGGGCTTTGATGGGCCGCCGGTGCTGTTTAACCCCTACAACCCGCCCTACTACCAGCGGCTGCTGGAGGACTACGGCTTCACCAAGGAGAGGGACTTCCTGGCCTACCTCATCGAGGTGGACAGCATGAACCTGGAGCGCTTTGCGCCGCTGAATCTGCGGGTGCAGCAGCGCTTTGGCTTCAAGGTGCGCAACATCGACCTCAACCGCGAGAACATCGCGCGCGTGGCGCAGGATATCGCCACCGTCATCGCCGAGGCCACGCCTGAGGAAGCGGGGCAGTACCTGCCCACCACGGAGGACATCATGTCCTTCCTGCAGGGGGTGAAGCCCGTGTTCCGCAGCGAGCTGGCGGTGATTGCCTACGCGGGTACGCGCCCCATCGGCATCATGATCGGCGTGCCCGATTACAACCGCGTGCTCAAGGCCTCCGGCGGGCGCAGCGATCCGCTGTCCTGGCTGTTGGGGCGGCTGGCTGTGGCCCACATCGATACCGCGCGCTGCCCGATGCAGTATGTGGTGCCCGAGTACCAGAACAAGGCGGTCAACGCCGCCATGTACTACCATGCCGCCCAGGGCGCCAGGCGCATTGGGGTGCGCAACATCGAGGGCTCCACCGTGGATGAGACCCACATCGCCTCCATCAACAACACGCTGCTGGCCGGCGGCAAGCAGTACCGGGTCTACCGCCGCTATCAGAAGGAACTTTGAGCCTTGAATTATATGCCGGGCTGAGGTATAATACATTTTGCTGATTTAATGGAAGGGGATTTTCTCATGACTGCTGTCCAAATGATTTTCAACATTCTCCTGGTGATCGCGTCCATCGTGCTCATCGTATCGGTGCTTTTGCAAAAGGGCGATGCCGAGGGCGGCATGGGCGCCATCATGGGCGGCAGCGGGGCGGAGAGCTTCCTGGGCCGCAACAAGGCCAAGACCATGCAGGGCAAGCTGGCCATGATCACCAAGGTATCCGCGGGCGTCTTTGTGGGCCTGGCCCTGGTCATGATCTTTCTGAACTGACCGGTTCTGTGTAACCCATGAGGCTGGCGCGCTGCGTCGGCCTTTTTCTGTGAACAGGGAGAGAAGCATTGATTGTCCTCACGGTAGCGCACCTCAAAAAATCCTTCGGCGTGGAAGTTGTGCTGAAGGACGTGAGCCTGACTTTGCACCAGGGCGAGCGCCTGGGGCTGGTGGGCGTCAACGGCAGCGGGAAAACTACGCTGCTGCGCATCCTCAGCGGCCGCCTGGCGGCGGATGAGGGGCAGGTGGCCATGCAAAAGGGCATGGTGGTGGGCTACTTGGAGCAGAGCTACCAGCCGGCCGCCGGCTGCACGGTGCGCCAGGAGCTGGAGCGGGTGTACGAGCCCATCTTCCGCATGGAGGCCCGCCTGCGCGAGATTGAGGGCGAGATGGCCCATGCCGATGAGGATGCGTTGCAGCGGCTGGGCAACGAGTACAGCCGGCTGCACGAGCGCTTTGAGCAGGCGGATGGCTATGCCTGCCGTTCGCGCGCGCAGGGCGTGCTGCAGGGGCTGGGCTTTAGCCGCGAGCAGCAGGAGCAGCCGGCCGGCCAGCTGTCGGGCGGCGAATTGACGCGCCTGTCTTTGGGCCGCCTGCTGCTGCAAAAGCCCGACCTGCTGCTGCTGGATGAGCCCACCAACCACCTGGACCTGCAGGCCCTGCAGTGGTTGGAAGAATACCTTAACGACTATGCGGGCGCCGTGCTGGTGGTGTCCCACGACCGGTATTTTCTGGACCGCGTGTGCACCGGCATGGCCGAATTGCTGTTTGGCGAGTGCGAGCAGTATCGCGGCAACTACAGCCGATACGTCGAGCAGCGGGAGGAGCGCTTCCTCTCCCGAACCCGCGCCTGGACACAGCAGCAAAAGGAGATCGAGCGCCAGCGGGCCATCATCGCCCGCTACCGCAGCTTCAACCGGGAGAAGTCCATCCGCGCCGCCGAAAGCCGCGAGAAGGCGCTGGAGCGCATGGAGCTGCTGGACCGCCCTGTGGAGGAGCGGCAGATCAACTTCAGCTTCAAGGCCTACAGCCGCATGGGGGATGAGGCCCTCAAGGTGGAGGACCTGTCCAAGTCCTTTGGCGAGCGGCAGCTGTTTGAAGGGGTGGAGCTGATGCTGCGCTCGGGCGAGCGGGCGGCCCTGATCGGCGCCAATGGCATCGGCAAGACCACGCTGCTGGAGGTGCTGCTGGGCCGCATCAAGCCGGACACGGGCAACACCCGCTTTGGCGTAAATGCCGACGTAGGCTATTACGACCAGAAGCAGCAGGCCCTGAACCCTGATAATTCCGTGCTGCGCGAGGTGTGGGACGACTTTCCCAGGCTGCTGCAGCACGAGGTGCGGGGCGCGCTGGGGCTGTTTTTGTTCAGCGGGGACGATGTGTTTAAGCCCGTCAGTGCGCTGTCGGGCGGCGAAAAGGCCCGCGTGGCGCTGACCAAGCTGATGCTGCGGCACAACAATTTTCTCATATTGGACGAGCCGACCAACCACCTGGACAGCGACTCCCGCGAGGTGCTGGAGCAGGCGCTAGAGGGATTTGACGGCACCATTTTAGCGGTGTCCCACGACCGATATTTCATCAACCGCTTCGCTTCCCGCGTGCTGGTGTTGGAGCAGGACGGCATCAAGAGCTTTGACGGCAACTACGATGACTACATGGCCGTACTGGAGCGCCAGCGCAACCCGGATGGAGCCTGGCTGGATGGCCGCACCCGCACCGAGGTGCAAAGGGAGCGCAGGCGCCAGCGCCAGGATCAGGAGCGAATCGACGCCCTGCGCCAGGCGCTGACCCGGGCGGAGGAGAACGTGGCCGCAGGCGAGCAAGCGATGCAGCAGCTGGAGGACCGCCTGGCCGACCCGGAGGTGTATACCGACCCGCAGGCAGCGGCCCGGGCGGCGGAGGATATCCGCCTGCACAAGGCCGCGCTGGAGGAATCCTACGCCTTGTGGGAGGCGGCCGAGCAGGCGCTGGCCGACGCGGAGGAGTAGCCGGGCGGTGCCTCGTTTGCATTTATGCAGTATTTGGCATCAACTTGCGCCTGCAGGGGGTTGACAGGCGGCGCGGGAGGGGCTACAATGCCCCCATCAAGCGAAAGCTGCGGAAGGAGGGCTGTGTCATGACCGGGACTACCATGCGAATGTCTATGATGATGCGCAGCTCCACACCGCGCTTATTGCGTCGCGCCGCTTGATCATAGGCAAGTACATCAAGCCCGCTTCCACTAAGTGCGAAGCGGGCTATTTGTATGCCTTCACACCAAGGAGGAACGTATTTTGTCGGATCGGCCGCTGATTGAGATCAGGGATCTCTCCAAGGTATACAGCACGCCTGAGGGCGAGGTCGTAGCGCTCGACCATATCGATCTCAACGTGCACAAGGGGGAGATCTACGGCGTCATCGGCATGAGCGGGGCGGGCAAGTCCACCCTCATCCGCTGCATCAACCGGCTGGACACGCCCAACACCGGGCGCATCCTGTACCATGGGCAGGACATCCTCACCATGGGCAAGGCCGACCTGCTGCAATTGCGGCGCAAGGTGAGCATGATCTTCCAGCAGTTTAACCTGCTGATGCAGCGCACCGTGGGTGAAAATGTGCGCTACCCGCTGGAGATCGCCGGCGTCAAGCGCCGCCAGGCCGATGAACGGGTGATCGAGCTGCTCAAGATCGTCGGCCTGGAGGACAGGGTAAACGCCTACCCGGCGCAGCTGTCCGGCGGCCAGCGCCAGCGCGTGGCCATCGCCCGCGCCCTGGCCAGCGACCCTGAGGTGCTATTGAGCGATGAGGCCACCAGCGCGCTGGACCCCATGACCACCCAGGCCATCCTGAGCCTGCTGCAGGATATCAACCGCCGGCTGGGCATCACCATCATCCTCATCACCCACGAGATGGCCGTCATCCGCCAGATCTGCGACCGCGTGACCATTCTGGATGGCGGGCGCATCGCCGAGGAGGGCACGGTGGACGAGGTGTTTATGCACACCAAGTCGGAGGCAGGGCGCAGGCTGTTTGGCGCCGCCCCCCAGGACCCCCAGGATGAGCCTGCCGGCCCCGCCCTGCGCCTGGTGTTTGACGGCTCCTCCGTAGACCGGCCGGTGATCGCGACACTGGTCAAGGAACACGGCATCATGGTCAACATTCTGTCGGCGGACATGAAGCAGATTGGCGGCAAAACCTACGGCCAGATGCTCATCCGCACCCCGGAGGACGAAGGCACCAAGCTGGCGGTGCTGCGCTTCCTCAAGGAGGAGAATATCCCGGTCAAGGAGGTGAATATACAATGAGTCAGGCACAATGGACGGATCTGCTGCTGGGCGGCCTGTGGGATACGCTGTACATGACCATCCCGTCTACCATTTTGGCCTACCTCATTGGTATGCCGCTGGGCATCCTGTTTGTGATCACGGGGCGTGACCATATCCTGCCCAGGCCCCGCCTCAACTCGGCCCTGGGCGTGGTCATCAACTTCCTGCGCTCCATCCCCTTCATCATCCTGCTGGCCATGCTGATCCCAATCACCCGCCTGGTGATGGGCAGCGGCATAGGCACCCGCAGCCTGATATTCCCGCTGGTCATCAGCGCCTTTCCCTACGTGGCGCGCATGGTGGAAGGCAGCCTCAACGAGGTGGACCGCGGCGTCATCGAAGCCGCCCAGTCCATGGGGTCCACCACCGCGCAGATCATCTTCAAGGTGATGATCCCCGAGGCGATGCCCTCGCTGCTCAATGGCGCGGCCATTGTCACCGTCACCATCCTGGGCTACACGGCCATGGCCTCCGCAGCCGGCGGCGGCGGGCTGGGCGCCATCGCCATCACCAAGGGGCTGAACCTGCGCCGCATGGACATCATGTACGCGGCCTCCATCGCCCTGGTGGCGCTGGTGCAGCTCATCACCATCACCGGCAACCGGTATACCCGATCCATCGACCACAGAAAACGCTGACAAGCGTACACAAATTGAAAGGAGAAACCCCATGAAAAAGTTAATCGCTCTGGCTCTGGTTCTGGTCCTCACCCTGTCGGCTGCCTCCGTGCTGGCCGAAAACAAAAAGGTCGTCATCGGCGCCACCCCCAGCCCCCATGTGCTGGTCCTCGAGCAGGTCGCGGAAGACCTCAAGGCCCTGGGCTTTGACCTGGAGATCCTCACCTTTACCGACTATGTGCTGCCCAACCCCGCCACCGCCTCGGGCGAGCTGGATGCCAACTACTTCCAGCACCTGCCCTTCCTCAACGAGTACAACAAGAACGCAGCCGCCGATGCGCAGCTGGTGGCCGCCATCCCCGTACACTACGAGCCCTACGGCCTGTATGCCGGCACCAAGACGGCCCTGGATGAGCTGACCGAGGGCGACAAGATCGCCGTCACCAACGACCCCTCCAACGAGACCCGCGCCCTGCTGCTGCTGCAGTCCGCCGGGTTGATCAAGCTGGCTGACGATGTGGGACCCGACAGTAGCGTCACCGCGCTGGACATCAAGGAGAACCCCAAGAACCTGGAAATCGTGGAGCTGAACGCCGAGCTGATCCCCGCCTCCCTGGGCGATGTGGCCTTCGCGGTCATCAACGGCAACTTCGCCATCGGTGCTGGCCTGAGCCCTGCCGAGGATGCCCTGTTCCTGGAGCCGGCGGAGGGCGATGCCGGCAAGACCTACACCAACTATGTCGTCGTCAAGGCCGGCAATGAGAACGCCGACTTTGTGGAGGCCCTGAAGACCGTGCTCTACAGCCAGAAGGTGAAGGACTATATCCTCACCAACCCGGACTTCGCCGGCGGCGTCATCCCGGTGTTCGAGGTGCCCGCTCAGTAACTGAACTCTCTATCTGTTAACACGCAAAAACGGGCCGTCACGGCCCGTTTTTGTGTGCGATATGCTTACTTTATATACGCCGCCCCGGCCTGCAAAGCCTGTACGTTCAGGGTCACCAGCGGGGCCTTGTTGCCCGTGAAGATGTGGGAGAGCATCTGCTCCAGCGTGCCCATCTTCAGCGCGCCGGTGGCGGCGATGTAGGCGCCCAGCATCACCATGTTGGCCACCTTGAAGTTGCCCAGCTTGCCCGCCTCCTCCATGCTGGGCACGTAGAAGGCACGCACGTCTTGGCGGTGCACCCGCTCGGGGGCCTGGGAGGAGTTGACCAAAATCAGCCCGCCCGCCTCCACATGGGGCTCAAACTTTTTGAGCGAGGGGCCGTTCATAGCGATCAGCTCGTTGGGCTGCACCACCAAGGGCGAGCCTACGGGCTCGTCTGAGATAACCACCGCGCAGTTGGCGGTGCCGCCGCGCATTTCCGGCCCATAGCTGGGCACCCAGGAGACGTTGTACCCCTCGGCCATGCCGGCCTCCACCAGCGTTTTGCCCATGGACATGACGCCCTGGCCGCCAAAGCCGGCGATGATGATTTCCCGCGTCATAGCGTGCCCTCCACATCCTTGATGACGCCCAGCGGGTAGTACTGGGTCATGGTGTCCTTTACCCACTGGCCGGCGGCCACGGGGGACATGCCCCAGTTGGTGGGGCAGGTGGACAGCACCTCCACAAAAGTGAAGCCGATGCCCTGCATTTGCAAAGTGAACGCTTTCTTGATAGCGCGCTTGGCCTTGTGCAGGCTGGGCATATCGGCCACGCACACGCGCTCGGCATAGGCCATGCCGTCCAGCGTGCTCAGCAGCTCGGCCATGCGCACGGGCAGGCCATGGTGCTGGCGGTCGCGCCCCAGCTGCGAGGTGGTGGATTTCTGTCCCTCCAAGGTGGTGGGGGCCATCTGTCCGCCCGTCATGCCATAGATGGCGTTGTTGACAAAGATGGTGGTGAACTTCTCGCCGCGCATGGCCGCGTGCATGATTTCGGCGGCGCCGATGGCAGCCAGGTCGCCATCCCCCTGATAGGTGAATACGGGCAGGTTGGGGTGTGTGCGCTTAACGCCGGTGGCGACAGCGGGTGCGCGGCCATGGGCGGCCTCAATAAAGTCGCAGTTGAGGTAGTTGCCGGCATACACGGCGCAGCCCACCGGGCAGATGCCTACGGCGCTTGCGCACAGGTCCAGCTCGACCAAAGTTTCGGCGATTAGCTTATGGATGATGCCGTGGTGGCAGCCGGGGCAGTAGTGGGTCTCCACATCCTGCAGGCCCGCGCTGCGCTGATAAACAATCTGGCTCATGCTTGTTCCTCCTTGAGGATGCGGCGGATTTCCTGCGCGACCTGCGCAGGCTCGGGAATCATGCCGCCGGTGCGGCCAAAGAAGTGCACGGGCTTGGCACCGCAAAGCGCCAGGCGTACATCCTCTACCATTTGCCCGGCGGACATCTCCACCGTCAATACCGCGCGTACATTGGGGTGGCCGGCCACCTGCTGCAGCGCCTGCGTGGGAAAAGGCCAAAGCGTGATGGGGCGGAAGAGACCGGCGCGGATGCCCTCCTGGCGCAGCTTGCGCGCGGCGGACAGCGCGATGCGTGCCGTGGTGCCAAAGGCGACCAGTATCAGCTCCGCGTCCTCGCAGTCCACCGCCTCGTAGCGGGTTTCCTGCCGGCCGATGTCTGCGTACTTTTGCTGCAGGGCTTCGTTGAAGGCCTCGTTGTCCACCGAGTCCAGCCGCAGCGAGGTGACGAAGTTGGTGTGCCCGCGCTCTCCCTGGCCGTTGGCTGCCCAGGGCTTGTCCGCGGCGGGCGCCGCGGGGCGCTGCTTCCATTCGATGGGCTCCATCATCTGGCCAATCATGCCGTCGGCCAGCATCATCACCGGCGTGCGCCAGCGATCGGCCAGGTCGAAGGAATCCTGCATCAGGTCCACGGCCTCCTGAATGCCGCTGGGGGCCAGCACAATCATGTGCCCGTCGCCGTGGCCGGGACTGCGGGTGGCCTGAAAATAGTCCGACTGGCTGGGCTGTATGGTGCCCAGGCCGGGGCCGCCGCGCATCATGTTGACGATAACGGCGGGCAGCTCCGCGCCGATGAGGTAGCTGATGCCCTCCTGCTTGAGGCTGATGCCGGGCGAGGAGGAGGAGGTCATGGCACGCATGCCGGCTGCGGCCGCGCCGTACACCATGTTGATGGCGGCAATCTCGCTCTCCGCCTGCACAAACACGCGGTTTTCCTCCTGCATGCGGCGGCTCATATACTCGGGTATCTCGTTTTGCGGGGTGATGGGGTAGCCGAAGTAGGCGTCGCACCCGGCTCGCACCGCGGCTTCGGCAATGGCCTCATTGCCCTTCCACAGTTCCTTTTGCATGCTATTTATCCTCCGGGAATTTTTCGACCGTAATCACCGAGTCCGGGCAGATGCGCGCGCAGTTGCCGCAGGCGATGCACTTGTCCTGATCGATGATGCCCGAGGGGTGATACCCCTTGACGTTGGTGACCGTCTCATCCAGGCTGAGGATGTGCTTGGGGCATACGCTGACGCACAGCCCGCAGCCCTTGCAGCGATCGAGGTTGAAGGTGACCTTTGCTTTCATATCATTTCTCCCATGTTCATTTCCCAGGGGCGGTTCATGTACAGGGTAAGGGGCAGCTGCGGGTGCAGGCCGTGCATGCCATCCGTCAGTGCCCGGGGGAAGGCGTAGCCCGCCACGGGGACCTTGGCCAATGCGGCCACCTCCCGGGCGAAGGCTGCGCCGTCCAGCACCAGCTCGGCGGTGGTTTCGTGCAGCAGGTGGGTGTTGCTGATGATGCCGGTGACCCGCAGGCTGGCATAGGCCTCAATCTCCCGCAGGCTGTGCAGCGCCTGCTGAACTGTTTGATTGCCCGGGCGGGTGCGGTTGAGCACATACCACACAGCGGGCGTCTGCTCGTCAATTTTGCCGGCAAAGCCGGCCAGCACGCGGGCGCCGTTGCGGTCGCCGCCCACATCCAGCACGCCGGTCAGGTCCTGTGCCAGGATAGCCTGCCATACCGCCGCAGGCAGGGCCGGCAGATCGGCCGCTGCCGTGGCGGGGTCGGGGGCAATCACCCGCACGCCGGCACCCTCCAGCATCGCGGTTTTTTCGCGGGAGCGGAAGTAGGGGTTCACGATGTCCAGGTCGGCCAGCGCCGGATGCCGCCCCTGAGCGGCCAGGCGCAGGGCCAGGTTGATGGATACCTCGGTCTTGCCCGAGCCATAGGGCCCTACGATGACATACAGCCGGTGACCGGCTTGGGGAAAAGCACTTGCATTCATGCCAGCACCTGCGCTTCCTCCTGCCCGGACAGGCAGCGCCAGGCGCCCTCGGCCAGGGCGGCCAGCTCATCCTCGCCGGGGAAAATGCTGCACGGCGCGATCCAGTCCACACGCTCTGTGATGCTTCGGGTGACATCCTCGCTGTAACACAGGCCGCCGGTCAGCAAGATGCCGTCCACCCGGCCGCCCAGCGCCGCCGCCATGGCGCCGATGTATTTGGCCACGCCGTAGTACATGGCGTCAAGGGTCAGGCGCACATCGGGCTCGTCTGCCGCGCGTGCCGCCAGCGCGCGCACATCGTTGCTGCCCAGGTAGCTTTGCAGGCCGCCCTGGCGGTACAGGTCGTGTTTGAGGCGGGCGGCATCGCCCAAGTACTTCTGCGCCAACAGGTTGAGCACGCTGACACAGGCCAGCGAGCCTGCCCGCTCGGGGGAGAAGGGGCCGTCGCCGTCCACGGCGTTGTTCACATCCACAGCGCGCAGGCAATCCCACGCGCTCACGCTGATGCCGCCGCCCAGATGCGCCACGATGTAGCGCCCCCGGCGTGGGTCTTGCCCCTGTGCTTCACAGTGCAGGTGGATGACGCGCTTGGCGTTGAGGGCGTGGAACACGCTGCGCCGCTCAATGCCGTTAAAGCCGGAGACGCGCGCCAGGTCGCTCAGCTCATCGGTAGTGGGCGCATCCACAAACAGCGCGGGGATGCCGAGATGACGGCTCCACTCGTGGGCGATGACCAGGCCGATGTTGGCCGCGTGCTCGCCCCAGCGGCCGCTGAGCGCGTCCGACACCGCCGCCTTGTTGATGGCAAACACGCCGCCGGGCACCGGGCGGATCAGCCCGCTGCGCGCGGCAATGGCATCCATCTGCTCCAGCGGCATGCCCTGCTCAGCCAGCCAGCTGCGCACTAACTGCTGGCGGTAGCTTTTCTGCGCCATGATGCCGCCCAGGGGAGCCAGCTCCTCCTTGCTGTGGCGGATGGTATGGGCGATCAGCTGCCGCGTGTTCTCAAACACACCTAACTTGGTAGAGGTAGAGCCTAAATTCAAGGCCAATATCTTCATGCGGCCTCCGATTCAAGTTTGTCGGTGTGTTGCGCTCAGTTACGTAGGAATAGCATATCCGATTGAACGTCAAAATGCAAGAAAAAAACATTTTTTCCTGCAGCGTCTTGCGTTTTGTTTAAACAGGCCCTATAATGTGACCGAATCAGACATATATGGAGGTATCTATGGGCGGCTTTTCGGTTTTCGATTCCATGCAGCGGTATCAATATGAGCAAATTATTCACTTGTACGATCATGCCACCGGCCTGAAGGGCATCACGGTGATTCACAACACCACGCTGGGGCCGGCGCTTGGCGGCACCCGCATCTGGAACTATGCCAGCGAGGAGGAAGCCCTCACCGACTGCCTGCGCCTGGCGCGGGGCATGACATTCAAATCGGCCGCCGCAGGGCTTAACCTGGGCGGCGGCAAGACGGTGCTGATCGGCGATGCCAGCAAGCTGAAGAGCGAGGCCTATTTCCGCGCCCTGGGCCGCTATGTGCAGAGCCTCAATGGCCGCTATATCACGGCGGAGGATGTCAACACCTCCACCAAGGACATGGGCTATGTGGCCATGGAGACCGACCATGTGGTGGGCCTGGAGGGTAAGAGCGGCAACCCCTCGCCGGTGACCGCACTGGGCGTGTTCAACGGCGTCAAGGCCGGCCTGTTCAAGAAGTTTGGCGACGCGGATATCGAGAAATACAGCTTCGCCGTGCAGGGGGCGGGGCAGACCGGCTACTACCTCATCGGCTATCTGCTGGAGGCGGGGGCCAAGAAAATCTACTTCACCGAGCTCAACCCCGCGCACATCGAGCGCATGAAGCGGGAGCACCCCGAGGTGGTCTTTGTGCAGCCCGATGAAATCTACGGGCAGGAGGTGGATGTGTTCTCCCCCTGCGCGCTGGGCGGCAGCCTCAACGGCGATACCATCCCGCGCATCAAGGCGCCGGTCATCGCCGGCTCTGCCAACAACGCGCTGCTGGATGAGGAAGTACATGGCAAGATGATCATGGACCGGGGCATCATCTATTGCCCGGATTTTGTGATCAACGCGGGCGGCATCATCAACGTGTATCACGAAATCAAGGGGTACAACCGCGAGCGGGCCCTTGCCGACGCCGCCCGCATCTACGACCGGCTGCTGGATATCTTTGACATCGCCGAGCGGGAGCACGTGCCCACCCAGCAGGCCGCCAAGATGTTTGCCGAGCAGCGCATCGAGGCCGTTCACCAGCTGCAGCGTACGTTTATCCCCCGGTAGTTCATCTCCTCAGCAAAGCAATCGCCCGCCGGAATACGGCGGGCGATTGTTGTGCAGAGGGTGGAAGAACTACAGTTGATCCCTATAGGCTCGCTCGTACTGCGGGGGCACCAGGTCGGGCCTGCCGTAGCGCAGGGCCAGGTCGATGAACTTGTTGGGGTTGCGCAGCAGCTCGCGCCCCAGGGCGACCAGTTCGCAGCTGCCGCTCTCCAGCGCGTGCATGATCAGCTGGGCATCATCCAGATACCCCACGCCGATGGTGGGCAGCCCGGCCCCCTGGCCGATCTGGTGGGCCAGGGGCAGCATATAGCCCGGGTACACATGCACCGGGGCCTTTTGCAGCCCGCCGCTGGATACATGCACCATGTCCAACTCGCCGCGCAGGCGGTCCAGCCAGCCGATCCAATCCTCCACGCCGATGCCGTCTTCCAGCCAGTCGGTGGCCGATATGCGGATCCACAGGGGCTTTTCCTCGGGCCACACGGTGCGCACCGCCTGCACCACCTCGCGCAGGAAGGACAGCCGATCCTGCCCGTACAGGTCTGCCCGCTGGTTGGAAAGCGGGCTCAAAAACTGATGGATCAGGTAGCCGTGAGCGCCATGCAGCTCCAGGCTGTCAAAGCCGGCCTCATGCGCCCGCCGGGCCGCCTGGCGGAATGCCTCGACCACGTGGGCGATGTCTTCCGCCGTCATCTGGGCGTAGTTGATCTCGTGGTTGTTGTAGGGCAGGGCAGAGGGGGCCAGATGCCCCGGGGCCGCGGTGGTGGACTTGCGCCCCGCGTGGTTGAGTTGCAGGGCAATTTTGCTGCCCTGGGCATGCACGCTGTCCACCAGCTGCCGCATGCCCTCGGTCTGTTCATCCTCCCACAGGCCCAGGCACTGATCGCTGATGCGCCCCTCCGGGGTGACCCCGGTTGCCTCCACGATGATCAGGCCCGCCTGGCCGATGGCGTGGGCGGCATAGTGCGCCAGGTGAAAATCTGTGACCCGCCCGTCGCCCGCATGGCAGGAATACATGCACATGGGCGGCATCACCAGGCGGTTTTTGAGCGTCATATTCTTGATGGCAAAGGGTTCAAACAGTTTCATGCGTTCTCCTTCACATAGGGGGCGCTGTACAGCAGCTGCTCGCCGGTGACGCGCAGGTCCTCCCCATTGGCGGGCAGCAGGGCGGTCTGGCCGGCGGCCAGCTCCAGGCTGCGGTCGAGGTAGTGCAGCGTGGCCGGCTGCACGGCCGTCAGCATGGCGAAGCGGCGGCGGTCGGCCGGGATGAGGACGTCCCGGCAATTGAGGTAGCGGGAGATGATGAAGAAGGGCGTCTCCAGCAGCATCTCCAGCCGGCCCTCGCCCTGCAAGGGGCAGGCGCGCACAGGCTGGGGCACAGGCGGCTCGCCCAGGGACACCACATCCAGCGCCTGGCGCGTGTGCAGCGCGCGCTTGTTTCCGTGCTCGTCCCTGCGCTCCCAGTCGTAAAAGCGGTAGGTCACATCGCTGGACTGCTGAATTTCATACAGCAAAATGCCCTCGCCGATGGCGTGCACGGTGCCCGCGGGGATGAAGAATACATCGCCCGGCTTGACCTCCACATGGCGCAGCAGGTCTTCCAGCTGGCGGCCCTGCTCGGCCGCGTTGCCCAACTGCTCGCGGCTTACGCCCTGGCGGATGCCGTAGACTAACTTGGCGCCCGGCTGGGCCTCCAGGATGACCCAGGCCTCGGTCTTGCCTAACTTGTTCTCATGCTTCTGGGCGTAGGCATCATCCGGGTGCACCTGCACGCTGAGGGGCTGCTTGGCGTCAATCAGCTTGAGCAGCAGCGGAAAGTCGCCCTTTACCTCGGTGCCCAGCAGGGCCTTGCCATAGCGCTCCACCAGCCGGCCGAGGGGCGTGCCCTCCGCGTCTGTGCTGTTGAGGCCGGGGATGGCGCTGACCTCCAGGCTTTCACCGGTACGCGCGTCGGGCGTGTCCTTGTGGTACACGTCGCGCAGCAGCGAGCCGCCCCAGGGGGTGGCCGCGCCGTAGCGGAAGGCGGGGTGCATCAGTATGGGGGCAAGGGGCATGGCGTCCTCTCTTTCTTATACTGAAATCAATCAAAAATGCTGCGTTTATCCGTGCGTTTCCTCTTTCGTTCAGTATCCAACTTGGGGAAGGCTCAGGGCAGCGACCGGGTGGCAATCAGGTCCACACCGGTATCGGCTGCGTTGTGCAGCAGCACCTGGCCCATCCGGATGGGGAGTTCCAGGCGCATGGCGCGCACCTGGGCCATCACCTGGTCAATCTTGTCCTTGGGGACGGGGGCGGCGGTCTTCAGGCTGACGGGCACCGCGCTGCCGGCCACCGTGGCCACCGCGGTCAGCATGCGCTGGGGCTGCACGCTCTCCTGCCGGGCGTATACATCGCCGCGCTTGCACTGGTTGCCCTCCACCGACAGCACCTCGCCGTCCTTCAGGCGCACCGTCATGCGGCAGCCCACCGGGCACACGATGCAGGTGAGCGTCATTTCCTGTTCATTGGGCATTGCTTCTCACGCTCCCGCCAGCTTGACGATGGCATGGGCGATGATGCGCATGCTCTTGTACAGGTTGCCGATGTCGATGGACTCATCGGCCTTGTGCGCCACATCCGGCTCATCCGGGAACAGCGCGCCAAAGGCCACGCCCTCCTTGAGGGAGCGCGCGTAGGTGCCGCCGCCGATGGCGATGGTGTGCTTGGGCAGGCCGCTCACCTCGTGGTAGGCGCTGAGCAGCGCCTGCACCAGCTCGCTGTTCTCGGGCACATAGTGGGGCGTCTTGGCGCGGGCGCCGGACACGGTAAAGCCGGGCACATGCTGGCGGATGACATGCTCCAGCATGTCGGGGTTGACCAGCAGCGGGAAGCGGATATCCAGCCGCGCCTTGATCTGCTGTTCGTCCGCGCGGATGATGCCCAGGTTGCACGTCAGGGGGCCCGAGATGCGGTCGCTCACCTGGATGCCCAGGCCCTCGCCGTCATACTGGGTGCCGATGGCATCGGCCAGCACCTGAATGGGGCCCACGGCGCCCAGGTCGCGCAGCGTAAGCAGCACCTGGCCGATGGCGTTGCGGCTGCCTTCCGGGTGCGCCGCATGGCCGGTAATGCCCTGGGCCGAGATGGTGACCAGGCCGTTCTCCTCCTTGGCTTCCACCGGCCAGCCGTAGCGCTCGGCGATGCGGGCAGTCTTGCCCACCAGGTCGTGCCCGCCGCGCACGGTGGCCACGGCGGTGCCCGGGATGACGTTGGGGCGCTCGCCCACATTGAAGGCGACCACCTGCAGGCCCTCCTTGGCGGGGGTGGCCGTCAGCTCCAGGCCGCACATGCCCTTTTCGATGTTGATGACGGGGTAGCTGGCATCCGGGCTGAAGCCCATGCGCGGCATGTGCGCCACCTTGTTGTAGTGCTCGATGTCCAGCCAGCTGCTCTCCTCATCGCAGCCCAGGATCAGGCGCACCTTGCGCTTGAGGGGAATGCCGGCCAGCTGCACCGCGCGCATGGCGTACAGCGCCGCCACCGCCGGGCCCTTGTCGTCGCTGGTGCCGCGGCCATACAGCTTGCCGTCATGCACCTCGGCGCCAAAGGGCTGCTTGGTCCAGCCGTCGCCCTGGGGCACCACGTCCAGGTGGGCCAAAATGGCCAAAGCGTCCTCATCATCGCCCGTGCCCATATCGGCGTGGCCGATGAAGCCGTCAAAGTTTTCGGTCTGAAAGCCCAGTTTTTCACAGTCGGCCAGCGCCTTGTCCAGCATCTCGCGCACCACCGGGCCAAAGGGGGCGCCGGGGGCGGCCTCGGTGGCCACGCTGGGGATGCGCACCCACTCGCGCAGGGTGTCGAGCATTTCGTCCTTGAGGGTATCGAGAATCTTGTCCAGTTCTTTCATGATCTTATCCTTTCACGGCCTTCGCCAGGCGTTCCAATCCCGCAAGCAGCTGGCTGCGCGGGCAGCCGAAGTTGATCCGCAGGAAGCCCTCACCGGACTCCTGCCCAAAGAATGTGCCGTTGGTGGGCACCACGCCCGCTTCCATGCAGCGCTGGTACAGAGCTTCGTTGGTCAGGCCGTAGGCGCGCATATCCACCCAGGCCAGGTAGGTGGCCTCGATGGGCGTGAGCTTTGCCTCGGGCAGCAGGCGGGCAAGCGCCTCGCGCAATACCTCGCGGCTGCCGTCCAGGTAGGCAATCAGGCCGTCCAGCCAGTCGTCACAGGCGGTGTAGGCGGCCCGGGTGGCAGCCAGGGCAAAGATATTGCCCGCCATCACGCCGTGGCGGTTGAGCGCGGCGCTCATGCTGTCCATCAGGGCGCGGTCGCGGCACAGCAGGCTCGACTGCTGCAGCCCGGCCACGTTGAAGGTCTTGGAGGCGGCGGCCAGCACCACTAACTGCTGGGGCGGGCTATCCAGCGTGAGCAGCGATACAAACCGATGGGGCTTGTACACAAAGTCGGCGTGGATTTCGTCCGATACTAGCGCGCAGCCATAGCGGTTGAGCAGGGCGCTCAGGGCCTCTAACTCCTCCCGCTGCCAGCAGCGGCCCACCGGGTTCTGCGGGTTGCACAGGATCATCAGCCGGGCGCCGGCCTTGAGGTGCTGCTCCACCCGGTCCAGGTCCATGGTATAGCGGCCATCGGTACCGCGCAGCAGCGGGGCGTCCAGCACCTGCCGGTCCTGATCACGCACCGAGGCGAAGAAGGGGCCGTATACCGGCGATTGGATGATGACCCCCTCGCCGGGCTTGGACAGCACATCCACGCACACACGCAGGCCGCTGACCACGCTGGGCAGCAGGCCCACCTCCTCGTCCGCCAGCTGCACGCCGTGGCGGCGCTGCCAGAAGGCGCGTACCGCCCCGGTGTCCTCCGGCCCTGCGAAGGTGTAGCCGTAGCTGGCGTGCTGCGCCCGCTCGGCCAGCGCCTGGGTGATGGCCGGCGCGCAGGCAAAGTCCATGTCGGCCACCCACAGGGGGACATGGCCCTTGGGACAGATGGCTTCATCGTCCCACTTTTCGGAGTTGGTGCCGATCCGGTCGATGCCGGCGTCGAAGTATGAGGTGTCAAACTGCATCCGTTTTTCCTCCACTGCATTGAAATACATGATAGCCGCCCTTGCGGGCGATGGTACGCACATCGTGAAACAGGGTGTTGATGTATGCCTTGGCGCTGGGAGCGCCCTGCTGCTTGCGGATCACCACATACAGCGCGCCATCCGGCGTGAGTGCCTTGGCCGCCTGGGCAAACAGGCTGTATACAACCTCCTTGCCGGCCCGGATGGGCGGATTGAGGGCAATCAGGTCAAACTGGCCGGTCAGCTGCGCCAGGCCGTCGCTCACAACAGCCCGGGCGGAAACGCCATTCTCCCGCGCGTTGCGGTTGGCCAGGGCCACCGCCCGCTCGTTGACATCGGCCAGGACAACCTCGGCCTGCGGGTGTTGCGCCGACAGCAGCACGCCCACCGGGCCCCAGCCGCAGCCCAGGTCGAGCACACGGCCTGTTATCTGCCCCGGCAGCGCACCCAGCAGCACGCGGGTGCCCATGTCCAGTTCACCCCGGGAGAATACACCGCTGTCCGTCCAGAACCGGTAAGTACGCCCCTGCCAGGGCAGCTCAAAGGCCCGGGCCTGGCTGGCGCTCTCGGGCTGGCTGGCGAAGTACTGCTGTTGATCAGGCATGGCCGTCCGCCTCCTCAAGCAAGGATTGCCACTCGGCATCGCTCAACTCCCGGCACTGGCCGGGGGCCAGGGCCTCGTCCAGCGCAAGCGCGCCGAAGCGCAGCCGCCTGAGCGCCTGCACCTCATGCCCACAGGCGCCAAACATGCGCTTGACCTGATGGTACTTGCCCTCATAGACCACGGCCTCGGCCAGGCTTTCATCCTCAGATGCCGACAGGATGGTGAGCTGGGCGGGCAGGGCGGTAAAGTCGCTCAGCTGGATGCCCTGGGCGAAGCGCTGCACGGCCTGCTCGGTCAGCCGGCCGCTGACGCGCGCCCAATACGCCTTGGGCACCTTGTTTTGCGGGGCCAGCAGGCGGTGGGCGGCCTGGCCGTCCGTGGTGAACAGCAGCAGGCCCTCGGTATCCTTATCCAGCCGGCCGATGGGCATGCACCCGCAGCTGATGTACATTGGCGGCAGCAGGTCCATCACGGTGGGCTGGCGGCGGTCGCGGGCGGCGGTGAGTACGCCGGCGGGCTTGTTCATCATCAGGTGGCGCCGGGTGCGCGTGTCCAGCACCTGACCATCCACCCGCACCTCATCCTGGGGAGCTATGCGCTGGCCGGGATCGCCGGCCAGCGCACCGTTCACCTGCACCCGGCCCTGGCGGATCAGCTCCTTCACCTGGGCACGGCTGCCCAGGGCCAGCGTGGCCAGCAGGCGGTCCAGGCGCATCAGGCCTTGTCCGCGGCGCGGTGGATGGCTGCCGCCAAAGCGGCCTTGCGGTACAGCACGAAGGGCAGGTAGAGCAGCGCCAGCGCGATGCCCATCACCAGCAGGTCGTTCTTGGGAAAGTCAAAGGAGGTAACGGCCGGCAGCACGATCATCAGGTCCATCTGAATGTCGCCCGTCATGCGGGTGACCAGCGAGGATACCAGAATATAGCCCACGGCAGCCAGCGCCGGCAGCACCAGCAGCAGGTTGACCGGCACGGTGCGGCGCAGGGCCTGGGGCCGCGCGCTGTGCAGGGCATGCAGGCGGGCGTCATTTTCCGCCGCGGGGCGCCACGGCAGGTAAAACAGCGGCATCCGCCGGTACCAGCCCCAGATCGCCAGCACCAGGCAGAGCAGCCCCAGCAGCGCCAGCAGGGCAACGCCGTGCACATAGTCGCCGCCCAGGATGCTGCCCATGCCGCGGATCATGGACATGAAGGAGGTAAAATCGCTGATGTTCATATAGTAGTAGTACGCGCCCATGTAGGCCAGCAGCGGCAGCAGCCAGGGCAGCACCTGCGCCAGGTGGTGCAGCCCGCGGGCCAGCCATTGGGGATAGGCCGAGAGCGCCGTGGGTGGCCCTTCCCTGTGCAGCCAGCCGCTCAGCTGCCCGCCCGCGCGGTAGCGAAACGGCAGCACCAGCAACACCCACAGGGGGATGCAGCACAGCAGCGCGATGGCGGCATAGTGCGCCCGCGGCGCGCCAAAAAAGCGCCGGGCGGCAGTGGCGTAGATCAGCGGGCTGAGGGCAAGCGCCCTGAGCACCAGCTGCTCCAGCGTGATGGCGATGTATTGGCCGATATGCGCGGCGCTGGCGCGCCTGGCCGCAGCATGGGCGCTTCCCTGATCCGGTCTGCTCATCCGGGCCCTCCCAAACGTAGAAATATCCTACACAGTATACCGCAGCGGGGGCGGATTATCAACCGAGCAGGGCAGGCGGCCGCGGCCGGATTGGGCCCGTGCGGGCACCCGCAGGCAGGATCTGCAAAGTGTTGACACAGCCGCCTTGCGCAGGGCGAACAAACGTGCTACTATCTTCGGGGTTTGACCCCGGAGGAAAGCATGCAGGATCAATTGATTATCAAGGGCGCGCGGGAGCACAACCTCAAGAATGTGTCCCTCACGCTGCCCAGACAAAAGCTCATTGTGTTTACGGGCTTGTCGGGTTCCGGCAAGTCTTCTTTGGCGTTTGACACCATCTACGCCGAGGGCCAGCGCCGCTATGTGGAGAGCATGTCGGCCTATGCCCGCCAGTTTTTAGGGCAGATGGAGAAGCCCGATGTGGATTCCATCGAGGGCCTGTCGCCCGCTATCTCCATCGACCAGAAATCCACCGGCCACAACCCGCGCTCCACCGTGGGCACGGTGACCGAGATATTTGACTACCTGCGCCTGCTGTACGCGCGCATCGGCATCCCCCACTGCCCGCACTGCGGCAAGGAGATCCGCCAGCAGACGGTGGACCAGATGGTGGACGCCATTCTTGCGCTGCCCGAGGGCACCAGGCTGCAAATCCTGGCGCCCATCGTGCGCGGCCGCAAGGGCGAGCACCTCAAACTGCTGGAGGATGCCCGCAAGGCGGGCTTTGTGCGCGTGCGCATCGATGGCCAGCAGTATGAGCTGGACGATGTACCGGTGCTGGACAAGAAGAAAAAGCACGAGATCGACATCGTGGTGGACCGCATCGTCATCCGCGAGGGCATCAACCAGCGGCTCAACGATTCCATCGAGACGGCGCTCAAACAGTCCGGCGGCCTGATGGCCAGCCAGGTGATGCCCGATGGGGCCGTCACGCTGTTTTCGCAAAACTATGCCTGCCCGGACTGCGGCGTGAGCATTGCAGAGCTCACGCCCCGCATGTTCTCGTTTAACAACCCGTACGGCGCGTGCAGCGAGTGCTCGGGCCTGGGCACGCTGATCAAGATCAGCGAAGACCTGATGATCGCCGAGCCGCATAAATCCCTCAACCAGGGCGCCGTGCAGATCATGGGCTTTAACAGCGCGGGGGACGAGAGCAATGTGGCGCACATGATGTTTGTGGCGCTCAGCGAGCACTACGGCTTCAGCATGGATACGCCGGTGAAGGACTTGCCGGCGGATATCATCAAGATCATCTTATATGGCACCGGGGGCAAGAAGATTCCGGTGCGCTTTGCCTCGGCCGGCGGCGGCACGTGGAACGTGGCCTACGAGGGGCTGATCCCCACGGTGGAGCGCCGCTACCGCGAGAGCACCAGCGACGCGGTCAAGGCCAGCTATGAAGAGCTGATGCGCGAGGACCCCTGCCCGGCCTGCAAGGGCAACCGGCTGAAGCCGGAATCTCTGGCGGTGACGGTGGGCGGCAAAAACATCATGGACCTGACCCGCCTCAACCTCACCGCGGCGGGCGACTTCCTGGCCTCGCTTGAATTGAGCGAGACCCACCGCATGATTGCCGAGCAGATATTAAAGGAGGCCAAGGACCGCCTGCACTTCCTGTGCAACGTGGGGCTGAGCTACCTTACGCTGTCGCGTGCGGCGGCCACGCTGTCGGGCGGCGAGGCCCAGCGCATCCGCCTGGCCAGCCAGATCGGTTCGCGGCTGGTGGGCGTGCTGTACATCCTGGATGAACCCTCCATCGGCCTGCATCAGCGGGACAATGCCAAGCTGCTGGGCACCCTGCAGGAACTGCGCGACCTGGGCAACACGCTGATTGTGGTGGAGCATGACGAGGATACCCTGCGCGCCGCCGACCACCTGGTGGATATCGGCCCGGGGGCGGGCGAGCATGGCGGCCATATCGTGGCCCAGGGCACGGTGGAGCAGGTGATGAACACGGCCGGCTCCATCACCGGCGCCTACCTCAGCGGCGTGACCCGCATCGGCCTGCCGGACAAGCGGCGCAAGCCCCAGGGCTGGCTGACGGTGCGCGGCGCGCGCGAGCACAACCTGAAAAACTTGATGGTCAAGTTTCCCCTGGGGGTGTTCTGCTGCGTGTCGGGGGTGTCGGGCTCGGGCAAGTCCAGCCTGGTCAACGAGATTGTATACAAGTCCCTGGCCCGCGACCTCAACCGCGCCAAGACCCGGCCGGGCGACCACGATGGCATCGACGGCCTAAATCAGCTGGACAAGATCATCAACATCGATCAGAGCCCCATCGGCCGCACGCCGCGCAGCAACCCGGCCACCTACACCGGCCTGTTTGACCTGATCCGCCAGGTGTACACCCAGACCAACGAGGCCAAGGCCCGCGGCTACAAGGAGGGGCGCTTCTCCTTCAACATCCGGGGCGGGCGCTGCGAAAACTGCGCCGGCGACGGGCTGATCAAGATAGAGATGCACTTCATGGCCGATATCTACGTGCCCTGCGAGGTGTGCCACGGCAGGCGCTACAACCGGGAGACCCTGGAGGTGCGCTACCGCGGAAAGAACATCGCCGATGTATTGGAGATGACGGTGGAGGAGGCGCTGCGCTTCTTTGAAAACCACCCGCGCATCAAGCCCAAGCTGCAGACGCTGTTTGACGTGGGCCTGGGCTATATGCGCCTGGGGCAGAGCAGCACCACGCTGTCGGGCGGCGAGGCCCAGCGGGTCAAGCTGGCCACCGAGCTCAGCCGCCGGGCCACCGGCCGCACCATCATACTGCTGGATGAGCCCACCACCGGCCTGCACATGGACGACGTGGGGCGCTTGATCCGCGTGCTGCAGCAGCTGACCGAGGCCGGCAACAGCGTGCTGGTGATCGAGCACAACCTGGATGTGTTGAAAACCGCCGATTACATCATCGACCTGGGGCCTGAGGGCGGGGAGGGCGGCGGAAAGATCGTGGCCAAGGGCACGCCCGAGCAGATCGCCAAGGCCAAGGACAGCTACACCGGGCAATACCTCAAAAAGATGCTCTGAGGGCAGTTTCCTGCCCTTGGATGAACGGAGCGACCATGACCGACCGGCGCCGCGCAACCCCTGTAACCGTATTGACACTGTTCCTGATTTTGATGACTTTGCTGCCCCTGCCCGCATTGGCCAAGGAAGGGCGGGACATCACAGGCAAATGCCACTTCACCATGCCCGGCAACCGGGCGGAGCGGGCCAAGGCCTTTGACCGCAAGTACAAGTCCGCTTGGACGCGCATGGGCGCGCGCACCACGGTGATTGAGATAGACCTGCCCAGGTCCGCCAAACAGGGCGGGGTATATGTATGCTTTGCCCGGGAGCCCGACCACATGCGGCTGACGCAGGGCAATCAGGCCGTTCCCCTGTATGAAAGCACGGGGCCCGGCTTTGCCCACCGCTACATCCCCTTTGAGGGCAATGGGCCCCTGCGGCTGGAGCTGAGCACCGACAAAGAGGGCGTGGCCATCAGCGAGCTGTATGTGTTTTCCGGCGAGCAGCCGCCCCACTGGGTGCAGCGCTGGCAGCCGCCCCTTGAGCAGGCCGACCTGCTGGTGCTGGTGGCCCACCCCGACGATGAGCTGCTGTGGATGGGCGGGGCCATTCCCTACTACGCGCAGGAGCGGGGCAAGGATGTGGCCGTGGCCTATATGACCTGCGCCAACCCCATGCGCCGCAGCGAGATGCTCAACGGCCTGTGGACGGCGGGCATCCGCAACTACCCCTATATCGGCACCTTCCGCGACAAGCGCATGCCCACCATGCGCGACAGCTGGCGCATCTGGGGCGGCGAGGAAGCGGTTACCGGCCATGTGGTGGATTTGTACCGCCGGCTCAAGCCCCAGGTGGTGCTCAGCCATGACCTCAAGGGCGAGTACGGCCACCCGGCCCATATCCTCACTGCGCGGGCGGCAGCCGCGGCGCTGGAGGCGGCGGCGGATTTGGCCCGGTACCCCCAAAGTGCTGCCGAGCATGGGGTGTGGGATGTGCCCAAGCTGTATCTGCACCTGTATGAGGACAACGCCATGGAAATGGACTGGCGCATGCCCGTTGCCGCCCTGGGCGGCCGGACGGCGCTGGCCATCAGCGAGGAAGCCTTTGAGATGCACCGCTCCCAGCAGGCCAAGTTCGCCGTGGCGGTGGATGGCAAACACAGCGCTTCGCGCTTCGGGCTGTACCGCACGCTGGTGGGGTCGGATATGGAAAAGAATGACTTTTTTGAGCACATCAGGCCCATGGAGCAGACGGGCGACATGCCGTCGCCCATCAGATAATTGATCTTTACTCTGCTTCGTTTTCCTGGGCGGCCTGCTCCCGGATAGCCGCCATGGTGTCCAGCAGCTTGCCCAATACCCTGACGCCCTCTTTGAGGGCTTTTTTATCGTCCGCGCCGGGCAGCAGCAGCAAAATGGCCGGGCGCTTGCCGCTTTGCATGGTGAAGCGGCGGTCGGTGGTGACCATGCCCTGATACAGCAGCGCCGGGTCCTCAACAAAGCGGGTGTCCAGCCGCAGCTTGAGCGCCTCGTTGGAAAAGCTGACGAACGCCGCGCCCAGCCGGTTGGCCATGGCCCGCAACAGGGAGACGGACATGAGGTTGAGCACGGGCTCCTCCGGCTCGCCAAAGCGGTCGATCAATTCATCCAGCAGCTCGCTGCGGTCCTGCTCGGACTCGATCTGGGAGATGCGCTTGTATACCTCCATGCGCTGCGCCTCGCCGGACACATAGGTTTCGGGCAGGAAGGCGTTGACATACAGCTCCACCCGGGTCTCCAGCTCGCTCTCGCGCAGGTGGCTCAAGTCGCCCTTGGCCTCGCGCACGGCCTCCTCAATCAGCTTGCAGTACAGGTCGTACCCGACGGCGCTTACCTGGCCGGATTGCTCCGGCCCCAGCATGTTGCCGGCGCCCCGGATGGACAAGTCGCGCAGCGCGATGCGAAAGCCCGAGCCAAACTCGGTAAACTCCTTGATGGCGGCCAGGCGCTTTTCGGCGGTCTCGCTCAGCGCCCGGTCGGGCCGCACGGTGAAGTAGGCGTAGGCTGCACGGTTGCTGCGGCCCACGCGCCCGCGCAGCTGGTACAGCTGGGACAGGCCGAAGCGGTCCGCATCGTACACGATCAGCGTGTTGGCGCGGGGGATGTCGATGCCGTTTTCGATGATGGTAGTGCACAGCAGCACATCGGCCTGCCCGGCCACAAAGTCCATCATCACGTCCTCCAGGGCGTTTTCCCGCATCTGCCCGTGGGCCACGGCGATGCGCGCCTCGGGCACCAGCTGGCGCAGGCGGGAGGCAAAGCGCTCGATATCGGCCACCCGGTTGTACAGGAAGAACACCTGCCCCTCGCGCCCCAACTCGCGCAGGATGGCATCGCGGATGAGGGCCTCGGAATAGTCCACCACATAGGTCTGCACGGGGTAGCGCTCCTCGGGCGGTGTTTCCAGCAGGCTCAGGTCGCGCACGCCCACCATGCTCATGTGCAGGGTGCGGGGGATGGGCGTGGCCGACAGCGTCAGCACATCCACCGTGCGCTTCATGTTTTTGATGCTCTCCTTGTGGGATACGCCGAAGCGCTGCTCCTCGTCCACAATCAACAGCCCCAGGTTTTTAAACTGCACATCCTTGCTCAGCAGACGGTGGGTGCCGATTAATATATCCAGCTCGCCCCGGGCGGCTTTTTGAATGGTCTCCTTGTTGGCCTTGGGGCTGCGGAAGCGGCTGACAAAGCCGATGCTGATGGGGAAGCCCTCGAACCGACGCGCCAGCGTTTGGTAGTGCTGCTGCACCAGAATGGTGGTGGGCGCAAGCAGCGCCACCTGTTTGGAGTTGACCACTGCGCGAAACGCGGCGCGCACGGCCACCTCGGTCTTGCCGTAGCCCACATCGCCGCACAGCAGCCGGTCCATGTTGACGGGCTTGCCCATGTCCTCCAATACGTCGCTGACGGCCTTTTCCTGGTCGGGCGTCAGCTCGTACTCAAAGCGGTCGCCAAACTGCCCCTCAAAGGCTGCCTGCGGCGCGAAGGCAAAGCCGTGCTCCGCCTGGCGGGCGGCGTACAGCTTGACCAGGTCGAAGGCCAACTTGCGCAACCCGGCCTTGACGCGGCTGCGCTGCTTCTCCCAGTCGCCGCTGCCCAGGTCGTTGAGGGCGGGGGCGGCATCACCCGCGCCGATATACTTCTGCACGCGCTCAAACTGATCCAGCGGCACGTACAGCTTGTCGTTGCCGCGATATTGGATGAACAGGTAATCCCGCCATGCGCCCTCCGACTGCAGGCGCACCGTGCCCTGATAGACGCCGATGCCGTGATGCTCGTGCACCACATAATCGCCCGCGCTCAGGTCGGTAAAGGCCTCAATCTTCTGCCCGGCGGTCTGGCGCGCCTTGGTTTTGCGCTGACCGCTGCCCAATACGTCGGTATCGGTCAGCAGCACCAGCCCGGCATCCGCCATCAGAAAGCCGCGGGAGAAGGGCAGGGGGATCAGCGCAGGCCGGCTGGGGGAGAGGGACAGATCGCCCTCCGCCCGGATGGGCACCTCGCAGCCGAACTCGCTCAAAGCGCGCTGCATGCGCTCGGCCCGCGACAGCCCGCTGCACAGGATGGCCACCGTCATGCCGCCAGCCACCCAGCCCTGTAGGTCGGCCGCCAGCTCGGCGTACCGGCCCTGATAGCGGCTCAGGCCCTGGCCCTGCATCTGCAATACCAAGGAGGGGCTAAGCCCGGCCAGGCCGCGCAGCAGCTCCTGCATCAGCACGACGGGCTGCGCCTTCAGGTGGCTGAGCACCTCATCGGGCGTGTACAGCAGATGCTGCTGGGCGGGTACGGCTTCGCCGCGCTCCAGCGCCAGGGCCAGATCCTCGGCAAAGCCCAGCGTGCGCTCCTCCAGGCGGGCGACAGCGCGGTCCGGTGTGTCGATCACCACGATGGGGTCGGGCAGCAGGGCGCTCAGGGGGCAGGAATGCTCGTACAGCAGGTTTGCCCACAGCTGCATGTTGGGAAAGGCGCCCGTATCGCGCAGCTGCTCGGCATCGCGGGCAAAGCCGGCCAGCCCCGGGCGCAGATCGCCCGGCGCCGCGTCCTGATGGGATAAGGCTGCCTCCATGCGCCCGGCCGCTTGCTCGCGCGCATCCGGCGGCACAAAATACTCCAGCGCCGGGCCAATGTGCACGCTGTCCACGCGGCCTGCGCTGCGCTGGGTCACGATATCAAAGGGGCGGATGGAGTCGACCTGCACATCAAAAAACTCGATGCGCACGGCCTGATCCAGCTCCGGCGGGAACACGTTGAGGATGTCGCCCAGCAGGGCGCACTGGCCCTTGCCCTCCACCATGGGCACGCGCTCGTAGCCCAGGGCGGTCAGGCGGGCCATCACCTGCTGGGGGTCGGCCTGCTTCCCCTCGCGCAGGGTGAAGGCGGCCTGCTGAAAGCTGTCTGCCGGCATGAAGCGGGTGAGCAGCGTCTCGGCGGATACGCACACCACCATCAGCTCGCCCGACATGGCCTGGCCTAACACCTTGAGCCGCTGCCAGCTGCCCTCGCGCCCCTGCACGGCGCGCAAAAACTGCAGCTCGGGCGCTGTCAACTGCGCTGCCCGCCCACCTAACAGCTGGGCGCAGTCCTCCGCAGCGCGGCGGGCTGCCTGCTCGGTGGGCGCAACATACAGCACCGGCCGCCCGGTATGGCTGGCCAGCGCGGCGGACAGGTAGGCTCGTTGCGACTCGGTCACGTCGTACAGCGCGGTGGCTTGCCCATCCGCGCAGTGCCGCAGAGCCTGCTGCCAGGGGGCCCACGCCCTTAAGGCGTCAAACAGCTGGTTTTGCATGATCCCGCTTGTTAAACCGGTTCATCGCCAGGTCAATCCCGCCGGTGATGAAGCAATCGGCGGCATCCGCCGCCGTGCGCAGGGCCTGGTCGATCAGCGGCTGATCCTCGCCAAAGCCGGAGAGCACCCAGTCCTTCAGATCCCACTGCGGCGGGGGCGCGCCCACGCCGATGCGGATGCGGGGAAACCGATCGCTGCCCGTCATCTGGATGATGTTGCGCAGGCCGTTGTGGGTGCCGGCACCGCCATGGGGGCGGATGCGCACGGCGCCCGCCGGCAGGTCGATATCGTCGGAGAGGATGAGCATCTGCTGGGGCGTCAGCTTGTACCAGCGCAGCAGGTCCTGCACGCTTTCGCCGCTGAGGTTCATATAGGTCTGCGGCTTGACCAGCGCGATGCGCTGCCCGCCCGCCAGCCCCTCACCCACCAGGGCGCGGCTGCGGTTTTTGCTGACGGCGATGCCATATCGGCGGCTCATCAGGTCGATCACGCGGAAGCCCACGTTGTGCCTTGTCTTGTCATAGTTCGCGCCCGGGTTGCCCAGGCCGATGATTGCCAGCATTGTAACTCCTGTTTCTGTGTTTATCTGTTGATCCAGTCCGCCGGGCGCACGCTGAGCGCCTCGGCCTCGCCATCGCCGGTAAAGGTCATGAGGGATTTTTCATTGTCGATGGATTTGCGCGGCGGGCACTCCTGCGCCAGCACGAAGCTCAGGCCCACCACCTCCACCGAAAATTCGGCCATCAGCGCCACCAGACCGCGGGCCGTACCGCCGCCGCGGATGAAATCATCCACCACCAGCGCGCGCTGGCCGGCCTTCACCGCCCGGCGGGAGAGGGACATGGTTTCGATGCTTCCCTTGCCGCCCACGTAGTTGATGTTGACGGCGCTGCCCTCATACACCTTGCTCTGCCGGCGGGCGATCACCAAGGGGATGCCCAGGTAGTTGGCCGTCATCATGGCCACGGGGATGCCCTTTGTTTCCATCGTCAGCACGAAGTCCGGCTTCTCCTCATACCAGGCACAGGCGATGATCTCGCCCATGCGGCGCATGAGCACCGGGTCGGACAGGATGTCCGACAGGTAGAGGTAGCCGCCGGGCAGCACGCGATCCGGCTCGCACAGCGATTGGGCTACCCCCTGCAAAAAGGCGTAGTCATGCGCCGATGCCCCGCAGGGGCGAAAGCGCACGCCGCCTGCCGCGCCCGCGATGGTCTGCAGGGTACCCAGGCCATTGTGCCGCAGGGTGTCGTCGATTATGGTGACATCCTCGCTGATGGAGGATTTAGCCGCGCCAAACCGCTCGCAAAAGGCGGAGAAGCTGATGATTTGATTGGGGGCGTCCACTAAAATCCTGGTCATCACGGCAATGCGTTCGTTGCGCTTCACTTTGTCCATCGTACATGCTCCTCCCGGAATCATACCAAACTCAGTCGTAAATGCTTTGCAGAACTTTTTTCGCTCCCGCCTTGCCTCTACTCGTCGTTCGGTATTAGCACCTCATCATATCATGTTATGCGAATATTGTCATCAATTTTTACATCGAACGTTCGTCTTGTGTATCATGAGGCGCTTGACAAGGGGGCGCGCCCTCCCTTACCCTTGGGGCATCAGGGGCGCCGGCCAAGGCATAGGCCCCCTATCGGATGAAGGAGAGGGCCATGTTTCGCAAAATGCAGCAGGGGGACCGGGCGCTGTACCATGCCCTTGCGACCGAGTTTTACAACACCGACGCCATTTTGACCGAGCCGGATGAGGCGCTGTTTGAAGCCAGCTTTCAGGAGATGATGCGCCGGGATACCTATCTGGAGGGCTTCGTGCTGGAGCATGAGGGGGAGAGCGCGGGCTATGCCATTTTGGCCAAGTATTTTTCGCCCGAGCTGGGCGGCCTGCTGCTGTGGGTGGATGAGCTGTATATCCGCCCCGGCTTCCGCTCCCACGGGCTGGGCAGCGCTTTTCTAAGCTATGTGCAGGAGCAGTACGGCGACAAGGCCAAGCGCATCCGCCTGGAGGTGGACGTGGACAACGAGCGCGCCATCTCACTGTACCACAGCATGGGGTTTGAGGTGCTGCCCTACCAGCAGATGACGCTCGATCCATCCATATAAGCAATCGGTGGCGGCAAAGGAGAGGGGTATGGTAGAAGTGGTGGCGGCGCTAATCCGCGACGGGGCCCGGTTTCTGATCTGTCAGCGGCCGGCTGACAAGAAGCGGGCGCTGCTGTGGGAGTTCCCGGGCGGCAAGGTGGAGGCAGGGGAAAGCCCCGAGCAGGCACTGATCCGAGAGTGCGGGGAGGAGTTGGGCGTCACGCTGTCCGTTGGCGGCCTTTATGCCCAGGCGGTGCATCGCTACCCGGATATCCACATCCGGCTGTCCCTGTACGAGGCGGTGATTGCCGCAGGCACCCTCGAGCGCCGGGAGCACAATGCCCTCAAGTGGATTGCTGCCGGGGAGATTCCTCAGTACGATTTTTGTCCGGCGGACGTGGATATATTGGACCGGCTGATGCAGGAAGCATGACCGGTGTGTATACAATGGGGGCCGCCATGTTGGCGGCCCCCACGCCATCAAAACACTGCGGTGTTTTGATGGTCAAGCCTTTGGCCCTCCGCCTCTCACTTCGTTCCCGGGCGGCGGAAAGCAAGGAAACCCTTGCTTACGCAAGGCCTGCCGCGCCACCGCGCATGTCGCTGGCGCGGATTGCAGTCAGAGGGTTTCACCCTCCGACACCTCCCTTAGGTTTGTTGATACGCTAAGGGGCCGCCAACATGGCGGCCCCCATCACTTTGAAGAAAACAGTTACAGGTTCTCGTTGAGGTTTTTCAGCTCCACCGTGGTGGTGTGGTAATCTCCGTTGACTTCCTCGGGGCTTTTGCTGCCGGATACGATATCCGCCAGGCCTTCGGCGCGGAAGTATTTCACCTCGGCCTTGTCGCCCGCCTTGTACTCGGATAGCTTGTTGACCAGCTCATAGTGGTCGGCGATGATGGTCTCATCCACCTCCACAATGATGTCACCGGCCTTGAGCCCGGCTGCCTCGGCGGGGGAGTTGGCATCCACCTTGTCCACATAGGCGCCGTTGGGCAGGCCGACGGCCTGGGCAAAGCCGGCATTAAGGGTGGTGATGGTCACGCCCATGCGCGGGCGGTTGGGGTCGGCGTTGTCGGCGCCCTGGGCGTGGTCCACGATGTTGCCCTTGTCTACTGTCTCGCCGTCATACTTTTCCAGCGCTTCCTTGATCAGCGGCTTGGCCGCGTTGACGGGCACGCACATGCCGATGTTGTCGATGCTGGCGGTGCCAAACATGCGGGAGGAGTCCAGCTTCAGGGTGGGGATGCCCTGCAGTTGTCCCAGGATGTTGAACATGCCGCCGCCGGAGTTGCCGCTGGAGATGGCGGCGTCCACCTGAATCATCTGGTTGGTGACCACGCTGCGGCGGCCGTAGCGGTCGCGGGAGTTGCCCTCAAAGGCACGGTTGAAGGCGGATACAACGCCCACCGTGACCGAGCGGTCATACTCCTGCCCCAGGGGGTTGCCCACAACGATGGCCCACTCGCCCACCTGGATTTCATCGCTGTTGCCCAGCTTGACGGCCGGCAGATCCAGCCCGGGCACCAGCAGCACGGCGATGTCCAGCCCCTCATCGGCGGCGACCACCGTGGCCTCGGCCTCCTTGGTGCCGTAGGTC
>ENA-UOUL01001320-UOUL01001320.1-bioreactor-metagenome-genome-assembly--contig:-NODE-1320-length-35804-cov-7.490917_pt1 | contig 35804 bp, 30 predicted proteins | sample MGYA00249838_ERZ747220 | MGnify/ENA primary metagenome ERZ747220 (study PRJEB28778, sample SAMN05720191) | bioreactor metagenome | isolation source: Anaerobic biogas reactor | place: USA:Washington... | reverse complement strand
AGGAGCGGGCGACGGGATTCGAACCCGCGACAACCAGCTTGGAAGGCTGGAGCTCTACCAACTGAGCTACACCCGCCGGTGCTTTCGACCACCGAGACCGGACTTTGGTCGGGACGAGAGGATTTGAACCTCCGACCCCCTGCTCCCAAAGCAGGTGCGCTACCAGGCTGCGCCACGTCCCGCTCGCATGCGTTTCTTGGGCCTCGGCCGCGAGAGTATAGCGTATCGGTTCTTCCTCTGACCTTCAGGCGGTTTGTGCATTACACTTGACTTCTAGTCTGCCCCAGTCGACAAGGAGCGCACATGAGGATACTGGTCACTGGAGGAGCGGGTTTCATAGCCTCGCACGTGAGCGACCGTCTGTTGGCCCTCGGCCAACGGGTGGCGATCGTCGACAACCTGTCCACCGGAAAACGCGAGAACCTCCCTGCCGAGGCGGTGTTCTACGAGGTCGATATCCGTGACAAAGCCCTTGACAAGGTGTTCGAAGAAGAAAAGCCGCAGGTAGTGATACACCATGCCGCCCACGCGAACGTGACCGAATCGGTGAGAAACCCCGGATACGACGCATCGGTCAACATCGGGGGGTCCATCAACCTGTTCGAGAGTTGCGTGAAGCACGACGTGGAGAAGATAGTCTTCGCGAGCACGGGCGGCGCTCTCTACGGCGAGGCGTGCTATCTGCCGGCGGACGAATCCCACCCCATCGACCCGGTCTCCCCCTACGGGGTGAGCAAGTACGCCGTGGAACACTATCTATATGCGTACCGCGAGAATCACGGCATGGAGTATGTCGTGCTCCGTTATCCCAACGTGTACGGGCCCCGGCAGGACCCGCACGGCGAGGCCGGAGTCGTCGCGATCTTCTCTTTGCAGCTCCTATCGGGTCAGCGGCCCACGATCTTCGGCGACGGTGAGAAGACGCGAGACTACTGCTACGTATCCGACATTGTGGATGCTAACGTCCTTGCTCTCAACTACGAGGGCACGGGGACGTTCAACCTGGGCCGCGGCATCGAGATCAGCGATCTGGAAGTCTTCGAGACCGTGCAAGACGTGATAGGGTCCAGCATCGAGCCGAACTATGCCCCGGTGAGACCGGGAGAGGTAGAACACATCGCCCTGGACGCGTCCAAGGCCGAGAGGGATATGGGATGGAAATGGAAGGTGGACCTGGTCGATGGGGTCGCCGAAGCCGTGAAGTACTACAGAGAGGCAAGCGAGAGGAAGCCGGCGTGAGCAAGAGAGACCGACATGACAGTGACCGCCGCGGCGACCGCCGCGATAGCCAGCCCGAGGAAGATCAGCAGCAGCGGCGTCCGGGCGAGACAGATCTCCAGGAGAGCGACTCCTTGACCGCCCTCAAGGCGATCTTGTCCAAGGTCTCCGCCCATCTGCATCCACTCAAGTTGACACAGGAGGAGTCCATCCGCCTCGTCGAGCAGCTCTATGCAAGTGTGCTGGAGACTGACGTGAAGCTGGCCGGAGAGGCCGACGATACCCGCAAGTCGTCGATACTCGCATACATCCAGAACACCAGCATCACACGCGACAACGGAAGACTCGTCGTGGAGTACCAGCCCCCCAAGGAGGCTCCGGCCGAGGCGGCCGCTTCTGAAAGGCCCGCCACCACCTCCTCGGAGCCGGCCGCAGCCGAGGCGCGGCCGGCCGTCACGCCGGCGACGACCACGACCACGCCACCAGAGACCACTGCACCACCGGAGGCTCCCCCGGCGGCTCCTGCAGAAAAGCGTGCTCCGTCGTCGAGCAGGCCGAGACAGAGTTCGGGCACGCGCTCCGGAGGTTCCAAGAGGACAAGCGAGCCGAAGAAGGCAGAGCAGGCCGCAGAGCAGGTCGCAGAACCGGCGGTCGCAGACCCGCCCCCGGAGACGCCCGCGAGCGAAGACTAGAAGCGCCGAGCCCGGGTCACGGGCTCAGCGGATCGCGAGCCCCCAGCAGCCTCTTAGGCCTCGTCGAAGAACGTCAGGCGCCTGAAACAACGAAATCGTTCGGTGATCTCGTCCTGCGTCAACCGCAGAAGGCGGTCCAGACTGAAGTCCTCCACCGCGAACGAGGCCAGCGTGCTCCCATAGATGATGGCACGCGCCAGTGTCGCGTCGTTGATCTCTCCACAGGCGGCGAGAGAGCCGAGGAACCCGCCGGCGAACGTGTCGCCGGCCCCGGTCGGGTCGAAGACCTCTTCGAGCGGCATGGCAGGGGCGGCGAAGAACTCTCCATCTCCCGGCCGGGTCATCAGCACACCGTGCTCCCCACGCTTGATGACTACCGTGGTCGGGCCCATAGCCCGGATGGCCCGCGCCGCCTTGACGAGGTTGGACTCGTTGGTGAGTTCCCTGGCCTCGGCATCGTTGATGATGAGCACATCCACCCGCTTGAGGACCTCGCCCAGCTCATCACGCGTGCCCTCGATCCAGAAATTCATGGTATCGGCGGCCACGAGGCGAGGTGCGGTCACCTGGTCTAAGACCTCGAGCTGCAGACGGGGATGGATGTTGCCCAGGAAGACGAAGGGCGATGCCCGATGGACCTCAGGGATAACGGGCTTGAACTCCTCGAAGACGTTCAGCTTCGTATAGATGGTGTCGCGCTGGTTGAGGTCGAAGCCGTATTCGCCTTTCCACCGGAACGTCTCACCCGGCACGGTCTGTAGTCCGGTGAGATCGATGGACCGTCCCGCGAACAGCGCTGCGCCGCGATCGCCGAAGTCATCCCCCACGACCGCCACCAACCGCACATCGGTAAAGAACGACGCCGCCACCGAGAAATAGGTGGCCGAACCTCCCACCACCCTGGTCGCTTCGCCGAACGGGTTCTTGATGGTGTCGAACGCTACCGAACCCACTGCAAGGATAGGATCCATCTGCACCTCACCCAACGTACTTGCCGATGATGGGAGCCAGGTCGCGCTTCGTCTCCGCCGATATCGCGTCGGGGCTCGTGATGATCGCCGTCGCCAAGGCGTCGCCACAGGTACAACCCCGCTCCGCCGGGACCCGGCCCACAGCCTCGGCGATGAGCCGCTGCGCCACCTCCACGTTGCGCTGCAGGTTGGCGACGATCATGTCCACGGTCACGTGGTCGGCTTCGGGATGCCAACAGTCGTAGTCGGTGACATGCGCGATGGTCGTGTAGCAGATCTCGGCTTCGCGGGCCAGCTTCGCCTCTTGCAGGTTGGTCATGCCCACCACATCCATCCCCCAGCTCCGGTACAGGTTCGACTCGGCCAGAGTGGAGAACTGAGGACCCTCCATGCAGACATACGTGCCACCCAGATGCACCCGCGCACCCACAGCCTGCGCCGACTCGAACGCGATGCGGCTCAGATCGGGGCAGACCGGGTGGGCGAACGACACGTGCACCGCGATGTTCTGCTCGTGGAAGAACGTGGAGATGCGCCCCTTGGTGCGATCGAAGAATTGGTCGGGGATCACCACATCCAACGGCGGATACTCTTCTCTCAGACTACCGACAGCGCTCACCGAGAAGATCCGTTCGACGCCGAGCAGCTTGAGCCCGAAGATGTTGGCCCGGAAGTTGAGCTCTGACGGGGGGATCCGATGACCGGCCCCGTGGCGGGCGAGAAACGCCACGTGGCGCCCGCGCAGGCTCCCGGTGATATAGGGACCACTCGGATCACCAAAGGGTGTGGAAAGCCGGACCTCCTCACGGTCCGTAAGCTCCGCCATGTCATAGAGACCGCTCCCACCGATGATGCCAATCTGAACCGACATGTTCCTCCTTCACGGATAGAGAACCGTAGTGCGCCAAGAAGACCAACCGGATCGCCCCGGGCCGCGACCGGCCCAGCACATGACTGCCCCCGCCTACTCCGCCGGCTCGTCCTCATCGGCAGCCGGGGTCGGCGGCTCGTTCGCATCGGCCGCCGGGGCAGGCGGCTCGTCCTCATCGGCAGCCGGGGTCGGCGGCTCCTCCGACGCCGGCGATGAATCCGTTTCTGCCGCCTTGACAGCCGTTTCTGCCGCCTTGACAGCCGTTTCTGCCGCCCTGACGGCCGCCGCGTAGGCCAACTGGAGTTGCGACAACGTCTCCTTGTGGATGCGTGTCTCGTCGGCCGGCCGCGCCTTTTCGTCGACCTCGATGAGAGCCTTGAACGCCTCTATGGCCAGCCGGGCCTCGTCGAGATCCCGCCGCCCGGCCGTATCGGCGGTGAGACCCAACCGGCCCACAGCCAAGGCCGACAGCGAATGCATCATGTACAGCAGATGCTCGCTGACGGGCAGGTTGCGGATCTCTTCTTGCAGGCGCTCCATGGTCTCGGCATCACCGGCCTGCACATGATCAGACGTCTGTTTCCTCTTCTCATCTTCCATCAGCGTTCAGTCCTCCTACTGCGGACGCTTTCTCCCTGGACGTTACCACAGTATCCGCTGTTAGAATGACAGGCGGGTGAAATCTACGTCGACCGAAGGGGACGGGAGAGCTTGAGCTTGAGCGTGACCGAGAACGGACACGACGAGGGGGTAGATCTCGACATCGCATTGGTCGAGCGGGCCCGGACGGGCGACCAGAACGCGTTGACGGAGCTCTACCGGCGCCACGAGCGCCGCGCTTACAACCTGGCCCTGCGCACCCTGGGGAACTCCTGGGATGCGGCCGACGTCACCCAGGAAGCCTTCATCAAGGCCTTTCGCAACCTCGACTCGTTCAAGGGTGAGGCCCGCTTCGGCACCTGGCTGCACCGCATCGTCGTCAACGCGGCCTATGACCACATACGCAGGCACAAACCAGAACCGATGGACGGTGAGATCTTGAACGATCTCTCCGGACCGGGTGGACGTGCCGCCGTTGTGGCTTCGGGAAGAGACGGCATCGATCCGGCTGTGGATGGTCTGTCCGACCCGCTCCGTGACGCACTGATGAGCCTGAACGAAGGCTTCCGGTTCGCGGTGGTGTTGTGCGACCTGCTCGGCTTTCCCTACAACGAAGCCGCCGAGATCCTTGAGGTCCAGGAGGGCACCATCAAGTCGCGTATCTTCCGGGCGCGGGAGGCGCTGGCGGCCGCTCTCGAGAAGGTGGGGTACGAGATCCCGGATACACGGACACCGCGGACGCAGGAGACGCATGAACAGTCAGGGGGCAACAGGAACCTGGGCACATCGGACAACGTCACACCCCCGCATAAGATAGGGGATGACTCATGATGATCCTGGGTGATGAACACAAGGACCGTGGTCCGATGTCCGACGGCGTGCTGTCCGGCCATGTGGACGACTGGGAAGAGTTGGCCGTCGACTACCTCGACGGAGTGCTCGACCCGCAGTCCAAAGCCGCTGTGGAGACCCATCTCCGCGAGTGCCCCGCCTGCGCCGCCCGTCTGCAGACCCAGGAGAAGCTTGTTGCTTTCTTGGAAGACATAGACTACGTAGAGCCTCCCGCTCGACTGGAAGACCGGGTGCTCGGCGCGATCGTCTCACCGCTCTCCAGTGAGCCGGAAGCCGGGCGTGCCCCCAGGTCCGTCGCACCGTCACGCTGGGAGACATTCTGGCGCCGCAAGATCGTGCCGTGGGTCCCGGCGACAGTGGGCGTGGTCGCCGTTCTTGCAGGCATCATCGCCTTCGGGCTCGCCCGCGATGGAGTGCAAGAAGCCACCGTAGCCACGGCGGACTCGACTATCGCCCAAGACGTGAACGTGAAGACGCCTGCCGCCGCGACCACGGCGGCTCCGCCGGCCGCCCAGCCGGGAGGCGGAGGCTTGACGGCACTCGGATCTACCGCACAGGAATCAGCGGACGCTCCCAGCACTACGGCGGGAGCCGCGGCCACGACCACAGCGGCGCCGACCGAGACGACTGCCGGTACGCTCGTCGCCGAAGGTGCCGACACCACGGAGACGACGGCCGTCACGGTGGCCGCCGCCGCGGGGCCCGATGACATGGACGCCGGCACGGTTCAAGACGCGGAGACCATGATCGCCGATCTCAAGGCTGCCGGCGAACCGGTCTGCTTCGCGTTGGAGCCTCCGGGCTCCTCCAGCGAGGGCGACGGGGGAACCAACGCCGGTGACTCCCACGACAGGGCCGGTACGGCCATGGCGCAACAGCTCACCGCCGTCACGGGACTGGAGCCGCTGGACGATTCGCTGTGGATCGATGGCCCAACGTTCGCCGCCTATGTCCCCCGCGATCAGGCCAAGCAGCTCGTCGAACTACTGATGTCCGTAGGGGCATCCTTCCAATACGGCGTGGTGTTCACGCCGCACTCACAGACGACCTACGCCGGCGGTCAGGGACCGGCCCCAGGCGGCGTCGATGCTTTCGCCCGGCTCATGGAGAGAAAGGCGGAGTTCGTGGAGCTGTCGGCATACCGGACGCCCCCACCTGCCGTGACCAAGTGGTCGTACACCACGTCCACACTCGTCGCGGCGGGACAGGCCGGCCAGGAAGCCCCCGCACAGCTGCCGGACGAACTCGGGACGCACGTCCTCGTGGTGATCTACCTGGATAGGTGAGAAAGATGGTCGGGGTGCCGGGATTTGAACCCGGGACCTCATCGTCCCGAACGATGCGCGCTACCAGGCTGCGCTACACCCCGCCTCGAGCAGTAAGACTCACTGAGCCCAACGGCCGACTATTGTATACCATCGTCTACGCGGGGGCCACGTTCGCACAGAGGTGAGCCACCGGGCACCACGAGCACTGCTCGCCCTGTAGCATCGGGAACTCACCCCGCTCGATCCCCTGCAGCGCCCGGCCGAGGCGTCCTAGCAGCGAGGCGACTGCTTCCTGCGCGTGCCGCACGGTCACCGGGTCACCGGGTCGCTCGAGAAACACAAGGTCCATCTGCACAGAGGGCGCTCCCGCCAGGAGTGCGGCCAGACAATACGTGACCATCTGCAGCTCGTAGCCGGCAGCCAAGCCGGCGGGCGACCGTCCCCTGAGCGCGTTGGTCTTGTAGTCGACTATGCGCCACAGGTCTTCTCCTTGCAGGACCAGATCCATGATGCCCGAGACCATCACGTCGCCCACAGCGAAGAAGAAGGGCGCCTCCCGCGTAGCCGCCGCGTGAGACCAGACCTCCGCCACAGGCGAATCCCAGAACGATAGAGTCAGGGCCACGGAACGGTCGAGATGGCCGGGATCGAGCCGCAGCTCCGTCTCGCCGAGCAGGTCGAGCGCGACCGCGCGCACCCGCTCGGCGGCGGGCCGCCCAGCCTCAAGCGGCATTCTCTCGAGGAGGGCGTGCACCAGCAAGCCAACGTCCCGCCCGGCCAGCTGCTCCTCTTCGTCGAGTGGCGTTTCGTCCGGGACCACCTGGTCGTCATCGGAATCGTGCCGCGTCAAGCCAGGCGTCCGCCGGGACACCGGCGCATGCGCCGGTAGGGTGGCAAGGCCCAGGACTCGCTCGAAGTAGAACCGCCTGGGACACCGGTGGTACGCCGCCAGCGCCGAGAAGCTGACCTGCCGCACTCCGGTGGCTGTGGATCCCCCAGAAACCGGCGGGCCCGCGGCGGCCGTGGCGGGACCCCCAACCGGACCCGGGGCGACGAGACCCACGTCCTCGAGGACCCCTGGGCGCCCACCGGCCGCTGCGATCTCCGCCGCCGGGTCGACCGTCGGCGGCGCGACGGTCTCGACCACTGCGTCCAGCCCCTCGAGCGCCACCCGCTCCCCTTCGTTGGGTAGGGCGCTCAGGCCGAGCGCCACCACGATGCGCCCGACGCGGCACTTCTCCAGGTTGTCGTTCTGCGGTCTGGCCCCCACCAGCACGAGCCGGTCCTCAGCCCTCGTCATGGCCACGTAAAGCAGGCGGTCGTCTTCTTCGCGTTCGTTGACATGAAGAGCGCCCACTATCTCGGCGGCCGGCCCCCGATAGAGGTCTTGGGTCTCGTATGTGGAGTTCTTCGAGCCTTTGAGGAATACGCCAACACGCCCGTCCTCACCCACCACGAACTCCGACGGGGTGTCGCAACGTACATCCGACCCCAAGCCCGCCAACACCACCACGGGGAACTCAAGCCCCTTGGCTTGATGAACGGTCATAACGCGCACCACGTCCGCCGCCTCAGCGAGCGTGGACGCACTCCCCTCGTCGTCGCCGAGATCGTCCAAGGATTGGACTGTGCGGACGAACCCGGCCAGATCGGGTCCTTCCAGAGCCTCGAAGTCGTCGGCTATGCGCATGAGTTTGCGCACATTGGCGAACCTGCGCCCACCATCCGGCGCCGCCAGCAGACAGAGGTCGTAGTCGCAGGCCTCCAGCGCGTCTTCTATCAATCGAGCCAAGCCGGGCCGCCCGACACGGCGCTCCATCTGGGCCAGCTTCTGAATGAAAGCAGCAAGGAGATCACGGTCGCTATCGCCCAACGGATCCGGACCACCATCTCGCGCCACTTCCCACAGCGACGACCGTTGTCGCCGACCCTGCTGACCGAGGATGTACAAACCGTCATCCGACAGGCCCACCAACGGGGACCGCAGCACAGCCAAGAGCGCCAGGTCGTCATGGGGGTTCAGCAGCACCCGCAGGAGTGAGACGATGTCGGTGACCTCCTCTCGAGCGTAGTAGCCCTTGCCGCGCACCACATACACATCGAGCCCGCGCGCCATCAGAGCCCGCTGATACGACTCGACATGGGTCTGGGCAGGCAACAGCAGCACGACGTCGCGCTGCCGGCGGCCTTCTTCCTTGACGGTCCGCCGTATACGGTCGGCCACGACCTGCGCCTCCGCTTCCTGCATGGCAGGCCGGGACCCACCGTTTTCCGGCGCCTCGAGACGCTGCGCCACCACCACCTCCACCGCCGGCCGGCCCGGCGTCGAGCCGGGAGCGACAGTTTCTGTGGCCTTGTCGGCGGCAGGCGTCTCCAAAGTGTCGAATTCTGTGCCGAAAAACGTCAGGTGGCTGAAGAGCGTGTTGATGAAAGCGAGGACGGACTGCCGGCTGCGGTAGTTCACCGTGAGCCGGTGGACACCCCCTGTCTGTTCGTAACCACCCGCTTCAAGCCGCCGCTCGCGATCGCTGAAGACGTTCACATCGGCGCCGCGGAAGCGGTAGATGCTCTGATGCTTGTCTCCCACCATCAGCAGCCGTTCCGCCCCGAGACCCTCGATAAGACCGCACTGCACCTCGTTTGTATCCTGGAACTCGTCGACCAGGACACGGCAGCCCGGCATGATGGGCCCAGAGCCTCCACTGTTCGCAGCCTCCACCAGCGCGCGGGCACGCAGCTCGAGGTCGTTGAAGTCGAGCAGGCCCTGCTCTTGCTTGTGCGCCTCGTATCGCTCGTGGAACTCGGCCAGCAACACGTTCATGGCGTCCACCACCGGCCCCAAGCGCACGCCGGCCAGGACCTGCCTGTAGCGCGTGAGGGCTTCGCGCACCGGCGCGAACCAGCTCTCCATGGAGGAGGTCTTGCGGCTGGGGAAGAAGGCGTTTGTGGCATCCAGGTCCGCCGCCCGCTCGTCGAGGGAGGTGGACATCTCCAGCCAACTCAGACAGCTTCTGAGCTTCCCGAGAGAATCCAGCAGAGCGGCTCCCGGCTTGGCGACCGCCTCGCCGGCGGCCAGAGCCTCGCGGACCGCGGTGATGAGCGCAGCTTCGGCTCCGCCATCAGAAGGTGACGCCGGGACATCGAGCCGGGGACGCTCGAATCCCATTCCCCGCAGCCGGTCGTAGAGCGCCACCACATCCTTCTGGAGACTGCGAGGGCGAGTGGCCAAGACCTCGAGCGTAGCCTCGTCCGCCTTCTCGGCCACCGCTTCCCAAGCCAGCCCCGAGATCTGGCTCTTGAGGAGTTTCGCAGCCTCCGCTTCGAGCACGCGGAACGCCGGGTCGACGCCCGCGTCCAAGGACCGATCTCCGATGAGACGCCGGCAGAGTCCGTGGATGGTGCCGATCGTAGCCGAATCGAGCGCTCTGGCAAGGTCGGCACGCCCACATTCCTCGAGGCTCTGCCGGATACGCGACACCAGTTCTCCCGCGGCCTTGCGGGTGAAAGTCACAGCGGCCATTCGATCGACTGGGATTCCCTCTTCAATCAAGGCGCGGACGAAGTACGCCACCAACAGCCGGGTCTTGCCGCTGCCCGCGCCGGCCGACACCAACACCTGCGAACGCTCGTCGAAGAGGGCTTCTCTCTGCACCTCCGACAGCTTCATCCCGTCGATGACGCTCACCATCGGTGACCTCCCCGCCGCGCACGGCACACCGGACCCAGCTCACACCACGAGGGGCAACTGCGCTCGGGCCGCGGCTCGATGATGCCCGACCGCACGCCCTCCACCGCCGACATGGCGACCTCCCGTACCGCTTCGAACAACCGGCCGGCGTCCTCGTCGTCCAAGACTCGATACTCCCGGCGCTCTGAGCCGAGAGGCTCTTCCGATCCTGCTCTCACCACGCCAGAGCGTGTCTTGGTAGACAACCCCAGGTAGGCGCCCCCACCCACGGCCGCGCCGGCTCGCCCGGCCTCCAAGGCCATGAGGTACAGCGGCAACTGCAGCGCCTCACCGGTTCCGATTGCGGACTTGGAGGGTATGGAACCGGTCTTGTAATCGAAGACGTAGAGGCTCCCCGTCTCGGGCTCCACATCCACCCGGTCGATACGCCCGCGGAGCTTCAGCCCACCGATATCGACTCCCCCCTCTCCACCGACCCACATCTCGGCCTGGGACATGACGAGCGTGGTACCCGACGATGCCTCCATATGGAAGAGGTTGCGCGCCATCAGGCGCAGGCGCCTGCCGGCGAGACGTCGCTCGCCGGGGCTCCCCGGGCACTCTTCGCCTGCCACGAGACCGTCGATGACACGGGCCGCGATACGCTCGGCCATGGGCACGTCGTTGGCGCGCAGTGGCAGCACCCCGGCAGAGGCGAGCTCCGTGTAGACGATGCTGAGAGCTCTATGGAGCAGCTGCCCCGCCACCCTGTTGTCGAGCTCCAGGTCCAGGTCTTCAGTCCCGACCACACGTTCTACGAACCATCTGAAAGGACAGTCGACATATGCTTCGAGCGCAGAGGGACTGAAGCACTCCATGGCCTGGAGCGCGGCCAACACCTCAGGAGCGACGAGCCTGGCCGGCAGACGATGCCACGGTCGCACCGTGACACCGAGTCCGGCGCCGCTCGAATCGCCGACGGAGCCACGAGCGACGCACGCCCGCAGATAGTGACGGGGCGAGGGCGCGGTCTCAGGAGCGAACACCAGCTCGGCAAGGGTGCGCGAAGAGTGCTCGTCGTTCTCCACTCCCAGCAACTGCTTCGCTGAACCCCAGAAATACGACGGCGTGGCATCGCCACCGTCGTCCTCGGCGTCCCGGGCGCTCAGATAGAGCACCTGCGAAGCTCGGGAGACCGCGCTCACGAAGAGGGCCGCCTCCTCATCGGGCTCCGGGTCGAACAGCCCCTCTCCGATAGCGTCGAGCCGCGCCCGCTGCGACGCGCTGAGAAGCGAGACCCTACCCGGACGCCCGGGGAACTCCCCCTGCACCAGCCCCAACATGAAGACCGCCTTGAACCGCCGCGCCCGCGCCCGTTGCGCGCTGAGCACCTGCACTGCCTCACCGTCCGCAGTCCGACCCCGCGGCACGGCGACCTCCGCCAGTAGCTGGAGGGCCAGACGAGGGTCGAGACCCCGGCCGTCCTCCCCAGGCGCGGCGTGCAGCATGGCCGAGAGCGCGCCCTGAAGGGCGCGGAACGCCTGGGCGTCTTCTTGCATCTCGCGGCTCCCCACCAAGCCTCCCGTGAGCCCCGCGGACAGCATCTCCTGCGCCAACGCGCCTGCGGCCTCCGGCTGGAAGCGCGCGCAGACTGGGCCCGGCACGACACTTTGCACGTTCGCGCGCGCCGGCGCAGCGCCGGGCGCGCCGCCGCCCTCCTCCATGAGGCTCCAGAGACGTTCGACTTCACCCAGTCCCCTCTCCTGGGCCAGATCGCCCAGCACACGAGCACCGGTGGCCGTCCCCCTGCGGTAGCGCAGCTCCAAGTCGTTGACGGCCTCTCGCGCGATCCCACTGTACGGACTGCGCAGGTAGGCAAAAATACTGTGCGCATCGTCGAGCGCCACGCCTCTGAGCACGGAGAGGAAGGCGTGGCCCATCCCCGTCTCGCGAAGCACTCGGCGTTCGTCGATCTGATGCGGGATGCCACACGACGCGAAGACGTGCTCGAGAAGGCTGCTCCAAGCCCCGACGTTGCGGACGATCACAGCGATGTCTGCAGGCCGGAACCCCTTCCGCAGCAGGCCCGCGATCTCCTGAGCGGCCAGCTCGGCCTCAGCACGTCTGCCAGACGCCAGCAGGAAGCGGACCCCCCCGGGAGGCGCGGACGCCGGCGGGGGTTCCGCACGGGGCCCATCGTGCATGAGGTACCGCTCCAGAAAGGCTATGGCCGGCGAGTCGTAGGCCAGTGTGGCTTGGGTCACGTCGACAACCTGGACAGCCTGCCCCTTCCACCAGGCGATCTCATCGTCTGGGCTGAGATTGACAGACCGGGAAGAGTCGTGAGTGAAGGTCATCAGGACCTCCACCCGCCGGGACAACGCCGCCACCAGAGCCCGTTGACCCGGAGTGAAAGAAGTGAAGCCGTAGAACGCCACCGGCCGCGTCCAGCCTTCTGCCAGGCCGATGGCCTCTCTGACACCCGTGGAGCGGTCGATCACCCCCCGATCACCGCACCCGCGCGCATACGCGGCGGCCAGCCGGCGGACATCGCGAGCCAGACGGTCCGTCTGGGGCTCGAACGCCCAACGAGCAAGGATGTGATCGAGCTCCTCGGGCCTCCTACCACTCTCCCCCAGTTGCTGCAGCAGCGACACAAGGGCCCGGGCCACCCCGGGAAGATGCGCCGCCGGGTCCAACGCCTCCACGCTGGTTTCTTGCAGTATCCGCACTGCGATCAGCATGCATTCGAGCTCGGTAGCGTAGCGCGGAGGGTCCGGCGAAAGCAGGCGCACCAGCCCGTCGAAAGTGAGCGCGGGCGACTGCCCTACCACACATCCGTTGCGGCGCGCCATCTCACCGGTCATCTGCCGGGCGTCGGGACCCGTGGGGACCACGATCACGGGAGATCGAGACAGCCGTTCGTGCCACCATTTGAGGACGTTGCCCATCTTGCCCGCGTTCGCAGGCCCGAGGACGACTGTCAGCCCTTTGTCAAGCGATGTCTCCATTTGTCCCTAGTATTGTAGGCCGCGGTCCGGACAGACACTGACCGCTTGTGCCCGTGTGCGCTAGTCTTAGTGCATGAGCCGTGACGAAGCAAAACTGATCCGTCAACTATCCCTGCTCTCTTTTCTTCTCAACCGGTCCCGTCCGTCCACCGCCCGCGAGATACAGGAAACGGTGGAGGGCTACGGCGATATGAGCGACGAGACATTCGCGCGCCGTTTTAGCGGCGACAGAGCGGATCTTGCAAAGATCGGCATCGAGGTCCGCGTGGCCGGCACCCCAGAGACCGCGGAGGCGGCCGAGTCACAGCTTTACCTGCTGTCCGAAGAATCCTACAGACTGCCGGCGGTGGAGTTCACGGCCACCGAATGCCGGGCCTTATCGCTCGCCCTGACGGCCCTCGACGGGCGCTTCGCCTACGCCCGTCCCCTCCGTCTGGCCCTGACGGCCATTCTGCGGGGGCGCGAGGACATGGTGCGCACCGAACTCGAGCAGCTGCCGGTGGCCCTCGCACCGGACGAGGATGCGAGACGGGCGGGCAAACAGCTGTCCCGGCTGGAGGAGGCGGTCACGAGATTCAAGACGGTGCGCTTCGCGTACCCGACCGCAGATGGCGACGCACTGGAGAGGACCATCGATCCCTATAGCCTCTTCCTCTTCCAGGGACACTGGTACGTGGTGGGCCACGACAGGCTGCGCGACGGTATCCGGACCTTCCGGGTCGGGAGGATCCGCGGGCCGGTAGGTTTTCTCACCGAAAAGTCCCGCGACTTCACCGTTCCGCCCGACTACGACCCCGATCACTACAGAGCCCGGCCCCCGTGGCTGATAGGCTCCACGAAAGGGGCGGCGACCGTCCGCGTGGGTGAGGATCTCGCCTGGTGGGTGAGGCGTCTCGTGCCGCATGTGGAGTTGCTCGCCGAGGAAGACGACGGCTGCGCTCTGTTCTCCATGCCGTACGCGGATGAATCGGTACTGCTGTCGTGGATCGCGGGATCGGGAGGTTGCACCGAACTGCTCGAGCCCGCGAGACTCCGGGCTCGCCTGCGTGATGCGCTTCTTGAGACCGGCCGGGCCCATGCCGCCCAGCCGCCCCGCGCCGCCACAGCGGCGCCGGGGCCCGGCGATCAGAGCCGCCCGACTTTCAAGCAGGGCAGGCCCGGCAAGACCGCCAAGGCGACGCCCCGGCAGGTACGGGACCACGCACAGGCCGGTCCCATCGCCCCCGAGCACCTTGCGCGGGCCATCGCCTTACTGCACTACCTCGTCGACGAGCAGAGGCCGTCTACCATCACCTGGGAGATGCTCGAGAACGACCTCGGTCTGTCACGGGCTGAAGTGGAGACCGATGTGTCGCTCATCAACCTCATGAACTTCGGCGGCGGCACATACGTGCTGACGGCCGAAGCCGGCCCGAAGGGGATCCACGTAGTCCGCGACATCATGGCCGACACGTTCGCCGAGCCCGCGCGGCTCTCGCCCGTCATGGCGCGCGCCCTCCTCCTGGCGCTCGACCTGCTGGGTGACACCCTTGCGTTGGAGGGTCTGGAGTCACTCGCGTCGGTCCGCGAGAAGGTCGGCGCTCTCATAGGCACCGATCGGCCCGACGGAGCCGTCATTGTGGATGAGATGGTCCCTCTTGATCCCGAGATCGTGGAAGTGCTCAACCACGCCATCCGCGACCACCGCTTGGTCTCCATCGACTACTTCACAGCGGCCCGTCAAGAATTGGGCAAGCGGCTCGTCGAGCCGTACCTCCTGTTCCGTTCGCCGGACGGCTGGTATCTCGAAGGCTACTGTCTGAGCGCACAGGCGCAAAGGACATTCAAGCTGGAGCGCATCAGGAGCGCCACCCCCACCGGTGAATCGTTCGACCCCCGTCCGGAGGTCGATCTGGCAAGACGGCGGGCCGGGCAGGCCTTCCTACCCGACGATGTGGCGATGTGGGCCACCGTGCGCTTCGCTCCGCGGTGGCATACCTACCTCCTGGAGAACGGCACCGACTGTGTCGTGCTGCCCGACGGGCGTATCGAGGCCGGGATCCCCTATTTGGACGAGAGCTGGATGGCTCACCAGATCGTCCGCTATCTGGGCGAAGCGGTGCTGGAGAGTCCCGCCTCGGCACGGCAGAAGGTGTGTGAGCTGGCCCACGTGCTGGCCGCCCGGTATGAAGGTGCAGACCTTCTTCAGGCGGCGGACGCGTCACCGGAGGGCTTGCGGTGAGATTCATGGCTCGCTGGGTCGCGAACGCGATCTCGTTCTACCTCGCCCTCTACCTCGTCGATTCGCTCATAGCGCCGCGCTTCTACGTTGAGGCGGTATGGGTCGCCGTGGTGGTGGCAATCGTCCTGGGGTTGTTCAACAGTCTCATCCGGCCGCTGCACATGCTAAGGCAGAAACCCGGGTACGCCGTGAGCGTCGCAGTGATGACCGTCCTCATCAACACCCTGATACTGCAGATATTCGTCTGGACCGGCGCGTCACTCTCAGCCACTCACATAACCTGGGTGCTGGTGGCCGCCGCGCTCCTCTCCCTCCTCGCGGGGGTGCTCAACTGGCTGATAGGCTTCAAGGCGAAGAAGGAGACGCCCTCCGCTGCAGCCCGAAAGAAGAGAGCGCAGACGACGGTCAGTTGACCATGGGCATCTCGTGCCCGCGGGCCTGCACCATGAGCCGGAAATCCTGCGGGTTGCTCGCGATCAATTGAGCGTCCGAGAGGTTCACCAGTCCCTTCTCATAGAGATCGAGTAGGCTCTGGTCGAAAGTCTGCATGCCGTAGAAATCACCCTCTTGGATGGCGGTGTGCATCGTGTGAGTCTGGGCCGGATCGAGGATGAGATCGCGGATCCTCCCGGTCATCACCATGACCTCCACGGCGGGGACCCGTCCACCTCCGTCCGACCTGACCAACAGGCGCTGGGAGATGATCCCCCGCAGCGAGCCGGCCAGCATGATGCGGACCTGCTTCTGCTGATACAGGGGGAAGAAGTCGATGATGCGGTTCACAGTCTCGGTCGCGTCGATGGTGTGAAGAGTACTGAGGACGAAGTGGCCGGTCTGTGCGGCGGTGAGAGCCGTCCGCACCGTCTCCTGATCGCGCATCTCGCCGATGAAGACGATGTCCGGGTCCTGCCGCAACACGTACTTGAGAGCAGAACCGTAGTTCTCGGTGTCCAGGCCCACTTCGCGCTGGTTCACGATGCATTTGTGGTCGCGGTGAAGGATCTCGATGGGATCCTCAACGGTGACGATGTGCTTGCGGCAGTGGCGGTTGATGTGATCGATCATGGAGGCCAGAGTGGTTGTCTTGCCCGAACCGGTGGTGCCGGTCACCAGGACCATGCCCCTGGGCTCGAGTGCGAGCTTCTGCACCACGGCGGGTAGGTTGAGTTCGGTGAAGTCGGGGACCCGGGTCACCACCTGGCGCATGGCTATGCTGATAGTCCCTCGTTGCCGGTAGACGTTGACACGGTACCGTCCTACCGCCGGAGCGCTGAAGGCGAAGTCGATCTCGTTGGTCTCGCTGAATCTGCGGATCTGCTTCTCGCTCATGAGCGAAGCCGCACAGTCCTTCGTGTCATCGGGGGAGCAGGGCGGTTCGTCCAAGCTCTGTAGCTCGCCGTCCACTCTTATCATCGGGGGGCTGCCCACTTTGAGATGGAGGTCAGAGGCTCCGGCCTTGACCACCTGTGCAAGCAGTTGTTCGATGCTGATCATCAACCCTCCAGGCCCGCGTGGGCCTGCTCCTCACCAAGCTCTCCTCCATCATTGTCGGTGAAAAAGCCCGGTAGCTTGAGGATTTGGAAGGCGTTCTCTTACAAGACACCCTTCCAATAGGGCTTGGCTTCTTCGAGCGCCTCGCGCACGTCGGCACTCTCATCGGGCGTGGCCGCAGGAGAGAACGGCGGCGTGTCGCCCAGAAGCCCCTTCAGAGTCGCCACGATGGAGTCCGCAAGCATGTCGGGGACATAGCCCCCCTCCAGGAAGCAGACCGGACCGGGAACCCCGACGTCGCGGGTGAGAGAGAGCAGATACGAGGCCATCCACTGGAACGACGTCTCGCTGAAGGTGAGGCCTCCAAGCGGATCGCCCTCTTGCGGGTCGTAGCCCGCCGAGACCAGTAACAGTTGCGGCTGGTAGGCACGAGTCAAAGGCTCCACTAGGGTCTCGAAGACAAGCCGGACGGCTCCGTCGCCCTCCCCGCATTGCAGCGGGACGTTGACCGTGTAGCCCACGCCATCGCCGCTGCCTACATCCCTCGTCATGCCGGTTCCTGGAAAATGGCCGGCCATGTGAGTGCTTATGTAGAGCACTCGTGGGTCGTTGTAGAACGTGGCCTGGGTGCCGTTGCCGTGGTGCACATCCCAGTCGAAGATCAGCACCCGCTCGAGCCCCAGTACCTCCAAAGCGTACTTTGCGGCCAGCGCGATGTTGTTGAAAAGACAGAAACCCATGCCTCGCGCACAGGATGCGTGATGCCCGGGGGGACGCTCCAAGAGGAAGGAGCTCTGTCCCACCGAGAGAGACCGCTCTACGGCCAGCAGCCCCGCCCCGGCCGCCATGACCGCCGCGTCATACGACCGGGGTGAGATGACGGTGTCCCAATCGAGCCGGCCCCCGCCCTCTTCGGCGATCTGCCGTATCGTCTCTATGTAGCTCGCGTCGTGTACGAGTGCGATGTGGTCGAGAGGTGCCGGTTCAGGCGTTATCCACTCCAGGTCGAGGCCGCACCTCTCCACCACCGGTTTGGCCACCATGAGCCTCTCTTTGCACTCCGGGTGGTCCCCCGTGTCGTGCTCGACGAAGAGGGGGTGATAGTAGATGGCAATACGATCCAAATACGGCTCCTACCGGACGATGCGGCAGGCGCCGTAGTAGCTCTTGGTCCACACATCGTTGATGCGTACGTTCTTGCCCGTCCCGGCCGCGTGGATCATCTGGCCGTCGCCGATGTAGATACCAACATGGCTGATGGGATTGTAGAAGAACACCAAGTCGCCGGGGCGCAGCTCGCTGCGTGACACCGGCTGCCCGCAACCGTACTGCATGCGGCTGGAATGCGGCAGGCTCACGCCCACCTTCTTGTATACATACATCACGAACCCCGAGCAGTCGAAACCACTCGGGCTCTCTCCCGCCCACACGTAGGGACAGCCGAGGTATTGCATGGCTATGGAAACGACCTCGCTGCTGCTGGCAGACGCGGGCACCGAGACCTTCGCGCTGCTCGAAGATCCCGAACTGCTGGAGGAGCTGGAGGAACTCGAAGAACTCGAAGAGCTGGAACCGCTCGAAGAGCTTGAAGAACTGGAACTGCTGGACGCCGCCTTCGCGGCTGCTTCCGCGGCTGCCTTGGCCGCCGCCTCAGCCTCGGCCTTCTTTCTCGCCTCTTCGGCCTTCTTGCGGGCCTCCTCGGCCTTCCGCTTGGCTTCGGCCGCAAGCTTGGCCTGACGGATGGCTTCTTCTTTCTCGAGCTGCGCGATCTCGGCCTTCTTGTCTGCAAAGGCCTCCTCGTTGGCGGCCAACTGCTGCTGCACCTTGGCCTTGGCGGCTTCGGCCGCCACCGTGAGCTCCTTCTCGTCGCGGATCTGCTGCTCGAGCTCGGCCTTCCGCGTAGTCACCGATTCCTGGTACGCCTCGACCTCTTCGACGATCTTGGCATCCTGCTCGCCAAGACGCTCCATCATATCGAGCCGGTTGATGAGTTCGCTGAAAGTATTGGAGCCGACCAGGGTGTCGAGCACGCCCAACTGCCCCTGTTTGTAGATCTCGACAAGACGCATGGTCAACTGTCCGGTGGCGACGTCGAGGTCTGCTTCGGCCGTAGTCAGATCGGCCTTCGTGCGCTCCATGGCGTCCTTGGTCTGGGCCAGCTTGGCCGTCGCATAGTTGTAGTCTTCTACCGCGGCGTCGAGCAGATGGCTCAACTCGTCGATGCGTTCGCGCAGTACCTGGGCCTCGCTCTTCGCCTCCTGAATCTCGGCAGGCCCGGCCAGCGCTATCTGCCCGACGACCGGCCCGATGGCGATGAAGAGAAAGAGAAATAGGATAAGACTGAGATGCCGCCCGATGCCGCCTGACTTGCCGGTTATTATCGGTGCCTCCCTGCTCGTTCTGCGTTCAGAGCCACCCAAGGCGACTCCTCTCGTATTTCGGCGTACTCTACCATTTTCCTGGAAATAGGACCACACGGAAGGCCTTTCATCGCCTGGCCAGATAGGCCTCGACACCGTGCAGGATGGCAAGCGCCTCCCGGGCGATGACCCGTGCATCGGTCAACGACGGACCTTCTTCGGGATGACTGAGATAGCCCGGCTCCACCATCACCGCCAGTGGCTTCACCTCGCGCAGACACGCGTAGTTGCGCCCGTGTTTGCGGAGATCGACCCTGCCCAGCTCCCGGGAGAGTGCATCGACGATGTATCCGGCCAACCGCTTGCCGGTGCGGCACTGATAGAAACGGTTTGCGAAGTAGTAGGCCGCCGCTCCCTGCGCCTTCGGGTTGGGACTGCTGCTGTGGTGAAGACAGATGTGGATGTCAGGCTGCCACGCATTGGCCGCCTCGGTGCGCTCGTACAGCGAGAGGGTGACATCGGCGTCGCGCAGGAGATCGACCTCCACCCCGCGGCTCTCGAGAAGCCGCGCGAGCTCCCTGCCCAGAGCCAGGTTCACTTCCTTCTCCCTCAGGGGCATGGACTCCTTGCCTCCGAGTTCGGCGCCGCCGTGGGCCGGATCGATGCTTACCCGAAGCTCCTCGAGTGAGCTCTTGATGACATACCCGTCCATGCGGTCGGGGAGATTGACGAAGAACTCGTGTGTGCTGTCCTTGTGCAGGCGCTTCAGCCGGTCGAACGTGGTCTCCCCCACGATGCCGTCTACATTGAGGCCCGAGTTGCGCTGAAACTCGGTGACCGCCACCTCCAGCGCGGGCGAGAAGATGCCATCGACGGGGCCGCAATCGAAACCGAACTCATCGAGCCTGCGCTGCAGATAGAGCACGTCGTCGCCGCGCATAGGAGGTACGCGGAGGTACAGAAGCCGGTCGCCGGGCTGGTAGCCGGCTTCCACCAATTCGGTCCACGTGTTGTCTTCAACCACGCCGTCGGTGAACAGCAGGCGGCCCTGCTGGAATGCACGGATGGCGGTCTCGGTATGTGGTCCGAAGAACCCGTCGGCGCCTTCGCGCCCGAGAAAATACCCAAGGGCGGCCAGGCGGGTCTGGATATCGACCACCTGCTTGCCTATGTCTCCTCTGCCGACTGGTCGCATTTTCCTATTATACTCAAAGGCATGGTCCGCACGGTCATGACATCGGGCACGACCCGTTCCACCGAACGCTGGTGGACCGCGGCCGCGGTGGTCCTGTGGATCGCCGCCATAGCACTGGCGGTCTTCTATTTCTTTGGCAACGACGGCGCGGGCTCCGCGACGGCCATGCAGACCACCGTCACGAGCGCGACGACCCCCGGGAACGGCCCCACTCAGGCCGCGGCCGTCTCTTCGTCGACGACGGCCACCGCTGAAGGCCCGGCCGGCACCGAGGCGCCCACCACGACGACCGTACCGGCCACGACCACAACAGTCGCCCCCACCACCACGACCACCGTGCCGCCGCCGTTGACGGTGGCAGCGAGCGGCGACGTGCTGGGAGAGCGGGGCCCCGGATACTTCATGGACAAGAATGGCGGCGCCGCGGTGTTCGAGAAGGTCAAGCCCCTCCTCGGACCCGCCATGCTCTCCTTCGTGAACGTGGAGGGACCCATCTCGACCACGGGCACCCGAGCTTCATGGAAGGAATACACGTTCCGCGGCCGTCCGGCCCTGGCCGACGGCCTGGCCTCGGCCGGCATCGATGTCATCAGCCTGGCCAACAATCACAGCATGGACTACGGGGCCAAGGCCCTGCTCGACACCTTCGTGCGGCTGAACGACGTGGGTGTGCAGTGGGCCGGGGCAGGCGCAAACTCCGCCGAGGCGGCCGCGCCGGCCATGCTGATCACGCCCGCGGGCATAGTGGCGGTGCTCGCCTTCACCGACATCATTCCCGGAGGGTTCGCCGCGGGCTCGAAGAGCCCGGGCGTCAACGTGACCACCTCCGACCGCAAGAAGATCCTGAGCGCCGTGGAGGCCGCCAATAAGAAGGCCGACTTCGTCATCGTGAGCTTCCATTGGGGCGAGGAGTACACGGGCCAGGCCGCGCGCGCCGAACGGAAGCTGGCCCATCAAGTGGTGGACGTGGGCGCCGATCTGGTCTTGGGCCACCATCCCCACGTCCTGCAGGGCCTGGAGCTCTACCGCAACCGCCTGATCGCCTACAGCCTGGGCGACTTCGTGTGGGACCACTACCGGCCCGTGACCGGCGAGACCGTCATCCTCCAGATCGCCATGCAGCGGGCCGGGCCGCCCTCGTTCGTAGCCATACCCATCTACCTGGATGAGGTGACGGGCGTGCCGTACCCGGTCACAGGCGACCACGCCGCCTCGATCCTTGGCCGCCTGGCCCAGTACAGCTCGGACCTGGGGCTGCAGCTCACCATCGAGGGCGACCGCGCTACCTTCGCTCCCTGACTCCGGCGCCGCGGCCGCTGAGCATCAGCACCGCCGCGGCCGCTCCCCGAGCGGGCCTCACTTGCAGTGCGGATCCACGCCCTTCTTCTGCAGATACGCGCTGTAGTCGGCCATCTTGCCGAGGATGCGTACCCCGCGCAGCGGCGACGGCAGGATGAAACTCGAGTACCTGCCTCCGACCGAGAAGATGGCCTGCGTCAGCGGCCTCTGGGAGATGTTCACCACCGGTTTGCAGTAGCGGTCCATGAGCCCCGCGCAGCTCTTGATGAAGGCCAGCTCGCGCTCGCTCAGCTCGGGTTGGACACCCACGTCGTCGCGGTAGCACTCGGCCCGCGGCTCCTCGCCGGTGGCAGCTCCGGCAGCCCTCTTGAGATTCTCGAGCTCGGTGACCGCCCGGCGGCCCTCGCCTACTGAACCCACCACTCCCATCACGATGACGGCGTCGACCTGATCGCTCGCGGCCAACGCCTCCACTACGGTCTCCGGCACACCCGGCGTGACGGTGGCCACCATGTCGATGGGGTTCGCGTGGCTCCAGAACGCCGGGAGCACCTGGTTGAGGGCCTCGATCACTTCGGGGGACAGCTCGGCCAGTTGCAGGCCACAACGGGAGAGCTCGTCGGACACCAGGACGCCCCAGCCGCCGCCCAGCGTCGCCACCGCCACCCGTTTGCCCACCGGCAGGGGGTTGTAGGCGAGGGCGAAAGTGAGGTCCATGAACTCGTCGGGATCGGTGACCACGATAAGCCCCGACTGCCGGGCCGCGGCTTGGAACACCGCCGTAGAGGACGTCAGAGCGCCGGTGTGCGAGGCCGCCGCCTTCTTGCCGAAGTCGCTCATGCCGCCGCGTAGGATCACCACCGGCTTGTCCACGGTCGTCGCCTTGGCCACCTCCAGCAGCCGGCGCCCGTCGTCGAAGCCTTCCATGTAGGCCACGATGGTGTTGGTGTCGGGGTCGGTGTGCAGGTAGTTGATGAAGTCGACGGCGTCGATCATGGCCTCGTTGCCCACACCGATGAACTTGCCCACTCCCCCGTGCCGATTGTCGGCGGAGACGAGGAGTTGCAGCCCCAGGTTGCCCGATTGCGACACCATGCTGGCTCCGCCGGGCTGCGGCCGCACCAGCATGAACCCCGTGCCGTACACCTTGTTGTGAGCGGAGATGACCCCCATACAGTTCGGACCAACGAGAGCCATGTCGTACTTCTCGGCGATGGCGACCATCTCGTCCTCCATGGCTATGCCCTCAGGCCCGGCCTCGGAGAACCCGGCCGAGACCACCACGACGGCCTCGACGCCCTTGCGGCCGCATTCTTCCATCACTCCGTTCACCAGCTTGGCCGGCACGGCGATGATGACCAGATCGGGAGTCTCCGGCAGTTCGGTGATGCTGGGATACACCGGCAGCCCCAGGATCTCGCCGCCCTTGGGGTTCACCAGGTAGATGGGGCCAGGGAACTCGCCCAGGATAAGGTTGGCGGTGATCATGCCGCCCCACTTGGATGTGTCCGCCGACGCGCCCACCACGGCCACGTCGCCCGGCGCAACGAGAGCTCCCAGCCGCGATATGTCCGCGGGTGGCCGGGTGGAGACCTCCACCGGCTCGCCCACAGCGATGAGGGCATCCACCGCCACGGGAGTAGAACCGTCGACGAGCAACGGATTGACGTCGATCTCGCGGATCTCCGGATGGTCCTCGGCCATCTGCCCCAGGGCCATGATGATCTTGGCAAGCGCCTCGCGGTCGACCGGCGGCTCGCCACGGGCCGGCCCGAGAAGGACCTTGGCGTTGATCTCATCCATGAGCTCGTACGCGTCGTCTTCGGAGACGGGAGCCACGGCAAAGGCCACGTCCTTGAGCGCCTCGGTGAAGATGCCGCCCAAGCCGAACATGACCACCGGCCCGAAGAGCAGGTCACGCACCAGCCCCACCACGAACTCCCGCCGGCCTTTGACCATGTGCTCGATGAGCACTCCCTCGAGCGTCGCCCCGGCCGCGACGGTCCGGGCCTCAAGCGTCCGGTAGCCCTCGCGGACCTCAGTCTCGTCGCCGATACGGAGCAGCACCAGCCCAGCGTCGGTCTTGTGCTGGATGGAGGGAGCGGAGCCCTTCATCACCACCGGATAGCCGATGCGTTCCGCCAGTTCGACGGCCGCGTCGGCGGAGGTGACAGTGCCGCCCTGAGGCACGGCGATGCCGTAGGCGGCGAAGAACTGCTTGCCGGCGTCCTCGTCGAGAGCGGCCGCGCCACTCGCCAGAGCCTGCTCGATGAATTCGCGCCCCGGCTTGGCGGCGCCGCTCTCTGTCTTGTCACCCATGGCCGTCACTGCCTCCCCGCTTCGGTTGAAGAGGTTACCAGTATGGGGGATAGCGGCGATTGAGACAACGGGGAAGCACGACCTGACCGACACGACGCGGCGGCGCCCTCTCCTCTCCTCAGGATCCACCGAACACCCGCTCACGCACGCGTCCTTGCACTCGAAGTCGCAGGGCTCGATGTGGATGTTGACCCGGGTCTCGGGCAGCCTTGCGCGTACGATCCAGATGACCAGCAAGCCCACCATCACGCCCACCGAGGTGTAGACGTCGGTGCGCAGGCGCCAGGCGTCGGCCTTCACGACCACTGAATCGGTCTCGTTACCCACCTTGAACAGCCGGCGCGACACGAGCAAGTTGACTATCGCCGAGATCAGCACCACCCCCTACACCCCAGAAGGGCATATCGATCTCATGCGGATTGATGAGTTTGCGCGCTGCCTCATGGATGATCCAGGCCGCGGCCGCAAAGACAAGCACGGCCGCGAGATCCATGGCGGAGTGGACGGCCTCGGAGATGACCGCGACCGAACCGATGAGCAGGCCCACCACCAGCTTGAGGACTATGAGCAGGCTGTTTGAGGCCACCGACACAATGGCGGTAGCTGTCTTCTTGTTCGCCAGAACCAGCGAAGAACACCTCCAAATATGCGAAAAGCCCCGCAGGGACCAATACGTCCCGCAGAACTCACATACCTGTCGCCCTACTGCTCGTGAAGCCCGGCTACCCTCCACTGCGCGACTGCCGAGGGAGACCGCGCCGGAGTTGCCTGATCAAGTCAAAAGCGTAGAGCCGGAGGGTGGCCCGGGCAAGTAGCCCGGACTGTGCGGCGCCCCTCCCCGGCCTACCGGGGAGGGACGCCAGACGTGCAAACGAACTAGAACTCCACTACCCGCGACGGTGCCGTGAACGATGAGAACGTAGCAGTGGCGTCTTTGAGGTAGAGCACCTGGCAGTTGCCGTCGTCGGCCGCATACCTGCCCTGCAGACTCGGATACGCGTCAAGCATGCTCTGCTTGGCCTCGAGGCGATCGTCGTCCACCACGGTCGCACACACACGGACCCACTCATTGCCGTCGAAAGCGCAGATCTCCACCTTGGGATTGGTCGCCATCTGCTTGGAGACGTCCTTGACCTTGCCGGTCTGGATGTAGAGCTTGCCCTCGAAAAGGTGGATGGTCCCGAAGGCGCGTACTCGCGGCTGGTCACCTTCAACCGTCGCCAGATAGTAGGCGCCGCACTTCTTCAAGAAATCGTGGACTTCCTGCATGGTCTCTTTCCTCCGTTGGTACAGAATTTGAACTCACATGGTACTTGGCCGCGGCGGACGATTCAAACTACAAACCAGCCTCTCGCCGCTCGTAGCACTCCCCCGGCTCGGGCTTCTCCGGCCAATGAGCGGTCTCGTAGCCGAGTTCCTTCCGATAGGCCTCCCATCCCTCCAGCCCTTGGACGGCGATGTTGGCCTCCAGCACGCAGTCGCCGTAGGCGCACTGCAAGGCGCCCTCGATCTCGTCCTGGACCAGGTCTCCCTGCTCCATGGCCCGGTGACAAGCGGTGCAATACACCCACGCCTCGTCGCTCGCGTCCTCGGCTATCTGGCAGGACGCCTTCTCCTCTTCGGTCAGGTCACGGTACCGCTTCTTCATCGTCATCCCCTCGTCTCGATAAGCGGCGCTTCTCAGCAACATGACCTAGGTTCCCCAAGGGCCGGCCGGACATTCATCGAGTCGACGTCTTTGAACGCTAGGCTACAGCGGACCTCTCGCTGAGCGCTGTGACACCCAGCCGAGCTGAAGCGGGGACGTGTGAAAAAAGACCTAGCTTTGCAGGTCTTTTTCAAGAGCATGGTGGAGGCGGGGGGAATCGAACCCCCGTCCGAAACCCGTCGAGCCTAGGTGTCTACGAGCGTAGCCCCTACTACGTTTCTCGCCTCGCGCCCCCGTAGGAGCTGGGTGCGTCCGGCCAACCACCTTGATTTCCCCCCGACGCCGGCGGCCCTCGCCGGGAGTAAGCCCGCCTGGTTTATGCCACGACCCTCCACGACAGGCCTAGGAGGCGCGACAGGCGCTTAAGTCTTGTTCAGACTAAGCGGCCAAAGCCAATTCGGAATCGGCAATTGTTTTTTTCCAGCCTGTTTAACGAGAACTGCTGGAATCTCGGCTCGCTACCCAAACTCAGACATGAGCCCCGTCGAAACCATGTCGCCCCCACGAGACCCAGACGCCCGGCTTCCGATGGCCGCGCTGACTGAGCTATGCAATTATACAGCAGTCGGGGCCGACGGGTCGAAGCCGGTGGCGCCCCCGGACCACGGCTGCAAAGGTAGACAGAGCCGATACCGATCTCCGGGTAGCGGCTCATAGCCGTGTTTCAGCAAGAATGAACGCGCTTCTCGACTTATGGCCGTCGCGACCACGGCCCTAGCGCAGATCACCCCCGCCCCACACGCGCCGCGAGCTTCTGCCTGCTCCAGAAGAGCGCCGCCGATGCCGTGCCGCTGTCTACTGCAATCAACCGCGATGCGCATCAGGACCACCACCGGGATCACCTGCCGGCGCTGGCGGTGATCGATCCGATCACGAGACAGCGCCGCCTCAACGACCCCTGCGCCCACACTGTAGTAAGCGATGACACGCCTGCCCTCGATCAGCACGTAGGTCCGGATCTTCGCTGAGCTCTGTTCGGCGAGCGCGTGGCGCGTCAGGTAGGTGTTGAACAGGCCGAGCCCGCAGTCGAACCAGTCGACATCGTGCGTCGCCTCGAGCGGTGCCACATCGAGAGGGCGGGGATCCCGCGGAGACGGTTCAGAATGCATCTCTGTCCCTTAGCCAGTCTTCAGCTTTGATACCGGAAGACCGATATGGGTCGTCGCCTGCGCCGTCCAGAGCCTCGACGAACTCGGCCCACTGCGCCGCCGGGACCACAAAACGGTTCTGCCGCGCGATCGCCCCCTCTGCCGCCTCAACGGCCACCTCTAAGATGAACCGACTGGCGCTCACACCCGCCTCCCTTGCCGCACAGCGGAGGAGGGCCTTGTCCACCGCGTCCACCCGCAGGTGAAAGTGCTCCTCTTTCATGAGACTTCACACTCCCTCACACTCGACCTCTGCGTTGTGAACACATTGTGTTCACAACGCAGAGGTGCTGCCGATGGGGCGTTGGTAGTAGTCTGGCCGCAAGTCGGGAGGGTGCACCGATGGGGGACGCGTCTGGGAGGGACGCGGTCCCCCGGGAGAGATGGGGTCCCCCGGGACGGATGGTGATCGATGGCCCAGGGGTGCTGAGCCGACTCGTTGACAAGCGATGACCGAGGCCATACGCTGAGATCATGGTTGGAACACACATAGTGGGCGGGTTGAGAAGCCTCTTCTCCGACATTTGGAGCTTTTTCATGCGTCGTCGCATCAAGCGCGACCAGGAGTATCTGGAGGTTCTTTTAGACCCCGCCGGGCGTCAGGACGTCCACGATGCGCAACTGGCGCACGATGTGCTCAAGGGCCGACAGGCCCAGGAGGCCTCCAGAGGCGCCGCGGTGTCCGGCGGCTAAGCCCGCCCCCGCCTTCCCGCACCTAGTAGCAGGTCCACCCTCCGTCGACCACCAGCGCCTGCCCGTTGATGTACGACGAGCTGTCCGAAGCCAAGTAGACGGCTACGTCGGCGATCTCCTCGGACTCTCCTGGGCGCTCGACCAGGCTCATGCCTTTCTCGGCGATGGCCTTGCCGCTCTCGTTGAGGCGATCCAGGAACTCCTGGCTCTCGAACTCCTTGCTTATCGATCCCGGACAGATAGCATTGCAGCGGATGTTCTTGTTCGCGTACATGTACGCGGTGTTCTTGGTGAGCCCGATAAGGCCGTGCTTCGAAGCCGTGTAAGCCGCGCCGGCCCGGCAGCCGAAGAGGCCCGCCACCGATGCGATGTTGATGATGACTCCCCCACCCTGGTGCTCGAACTCCTTGATGACCCGTCGCATGGCGTACGCGGGGGCGCCCAGGTTCAGGATCATGATCTTCTCGAACGTCTCGTCGTCGAACTCGCCCACGGGGCTGTAGTCGTCCATGATCCCAGCGTTGTTCAGGAGCACGTCCACCCTGCCGAACAACCGGACGGCCTCGTCGACCATCGCCACGATGTGCTCTTTGTTGGTCATGTCGCCCACGAAGGGAACGATCTCGCCCCCATGCTGAGCGGCGTACGCGGCGAGTTCGTCCAAGCGCTTGCGTCCCATAGCGACTGCCAGAACGCGGGCGCCCTCACGCGAGAAGACGTCGCATATGACTCTGCCCAGCGTCGAGCTGGCGCCGGTCACGACCACAGCTTTGTTCTTCAGCCTCATTCGTCTGCTCTCCTATTCGCCGAACAGCCACTTCGTGCGGATGGCCTGGGTCATGTTGTAGATATCGAGGGTCTTGTAGAAGGCGTCCAGGTTGGCGATGGTCGCTCCCGGGGGGACCTCGCAGCCCGTCGACAGGACGAAGTTCTTGTACTTGGTCATCTGCTCGAGGAGCTCGAGTGTGCGGCTCTTGACGTCGAAGGCCTCGCCGAGCTTCATGACCTTCAGCGGATCGACGTTGCCGAACCCCAGGACCTCTTTGGGGAGTTGCGGCATGATCTGGTTCATATCGACGGCATTGCCGAAATGCAGGCCCCTCGCGCCGGTGAAGAGCATGGAGGCTATTTGCCCCAGAGTGTTGCCGCAGTTGTGCAGGATGCAGACGAACGACTCGTCCTGGGCGGCATCGACCATCTGCTTGACGTAGTCCGACGAGAAGGTCTGACAGAAGGCCGGCGAGATCAGGCCGGCGGCCGGTTCGGCTATCACCACGCCCTCCACCCCGGCTTCTTTGAACGCCCGTGCATACGACACGAGGAACTCGGTGCATTTCTCCAGTAGTGCGTGAACCAGGTCCGGATCGCGCCTGGTGGCCGCCATGAGTTCGCCCATGTCCATCAGCCTGCAGGCGAGCGAGAACGGCCCTATGATGCCGCCCAATGTCGGTCTGTCGCCGATCTGCCCCGCCACCAGGCGCGCCGCTCTGATGTACTCCCATGTGCGGCCGGCGCCCACCCGCGGCACCGCCAGGGCCTCTACGCCGGGCATGTCCGCGACCACAGGGGCCGACACCGTGGGCGCTTCGGTGTCCGAGAACTTGACGGGGGCGCCGAACGCCTCGGCCTCCACCGAGAGGTCCATTTGGGTGAGGGCGGCGACGGAAGGATACTTCCTCGCCAAGGCGACTATGCACTCAGATTGCACCTGCCCGTCCGTGAATATCTGGCCGAGAGGTTTGTCGATGAGCTCCATCCCCACAGACGTGGTGATCGGCATGGCCTGTCTGGACTCGGCATCCAGGATCTTCTGCACCCACTGTGTCGCACTGAAGTCCATATGGGTTCGCAGCCTTTCCGTCGGTTGTCTCACATGAAGAGTAGGGCCGGCGGCGCGACCGCGCAAGAGGGGCGGGCGACCATACCGCGGGAGTCGCGGCGCGACGACGCGCGGGGCGGGAGTCGCGGCCGGCGCCTCTAGTCGTCCCGGTCGCCGCGGCGGAAGGCCCGCTCCATGTCGCGGTCGGCTTCCTTCTTGGCTAGGGCCTGGCGCTTGTCGTAGGTAGCCTTGCCCTTGGCCAGCCCTATCTCCACCTTCGCCCGGCCGTCTTTGAAGTACATCTTGGTGGGCACCATGGTGTATCCCGCCACCTGCACCTTGCCGAACAGCCGGCGCAGCTCGTGGGCGTGCACCAGGAGCTTGCGGTTGCGGAGCGGGTCGTGGTTGAAGATGTTGCCCTGCTCGTAAGGGCTGATGTGCACCCCTATGAGCCAGAGTTCGCCATTCTCGACCGCGGCGTAGGAGTCGCGCAAGTTGACGCGGCCGGCGCGGAGCGACTTGACCTCGGTGCCGGTGAGCGCGATGCCGGCCTCCAACGTCTCTTCGATGAAGTAGTCGTGGAAGGCCTTCTTGTTCTGCGCGATGAGTTTGACACCAGTGGGTTTCATGGTCAGCGGAGTATAGCCGACGGGCAATGGCCGCACCGAGCCTTGACTAATGACCAGCGGTCATTATACTAATGACCAGTAGTCACTAAAGGAGGGCCGATGCACAAACGCCCGGAGCGTCCTCATAGACGGCCCGAACGGTACGCCGCGCGGCGACGGCTGAAGCCGGAGGTGCGCCGCGCCGAACTGATACAGGCCGCCCTCGGCGTGTTGCACAGCCACGACCCCTCCGAGGTGAAGGTGGAGGACGTAACCAAAGCCGCGGGGGCCGCTAAAGGGACCTTCTATGTCTACTTCTCCTCGTGGAACGAGTTCCTCGTGGCGGTGCGCGACCACGTGCTGAGCGAACAGACCTCTGAGTTGATGGACAGGTTCGCCGGCGTGGGGACGGCCGACCAGTGGTGGACCGCGGTGGAAGAGGAGTGTGAAAGCTTCGTAGATTTCCATCTGAAGCTGGGCAACATCCACAGAGCCGTCTTTCACGGTCCGGCGGGGGAATATCCCTTGAACGTAGAGCACTCCCCCGCCCGCATCATCTCGCGGCTGCTACGTCAAGGGATGGCCTTGGGGGCCTGCCGGGAGATGGACGCCGAGCTCGCAGCGCCCCTCGTGTTCGCGCTCCTTCACGAGACTACCGACGGAGTGGTCAAATCCGGAGCCCGGGAGGAGAGGATAGAGACGCTGCTCTGTGTCCTTCGAGCGTGGTTCCGAGTACCTGAGCGGGAAGCAAAGAACTGAAAGGACAGGGGAAACCGGTGTTCGCGACAGACCGTAGAACGAAGATACTCACCCTGGGGGCCATGTGCTTCGCCCTCTTCATGGCAATGTTGGACAACACCGTGGTCAACGTTGCACTACCAAGCATCTCCGCAGACCTGGGGTCCGGCATCTCCGGTCTGCAGTGGATCGTAGATGCCTACACCCTGGTCTTCGCCACCCTCATACTCACGGGAGGGACGCTGGGCGACATCCTCGGCCGTAAGAGATGCTTTCTGGCCGGGCTGCTGGTCTTCACAGCCGGGTCACTACTCTGCGCCCTTGCGCCGTCGCTCTCCGCCCTCGTCGCGGGTAGGGCGGTACAGGGACTGGGGGCCGCCCTGCTCATGCCGGGCACCCTGGCCATCCTCACCAACACCTTTGTCGACCCCAAGGAGCGGGCGCAGGCCATCGGCATCTGGGCCGGGGTCTCGGGCCTGGCTCTCGCCATGGGACCGGTGGTCGGAGGGCTTCTGGTCGACTCGCTCGGATGGCAGAGCGTCTTCTATCTGAACGTCCCCATCGGGGTGATAGCGCTAGTGGTGGTCCTGCTGGCGGTCAAGGAATCGAGGCATCCGGAGGGGCGCCGCCTCGATCTGCCGGGCCAGGTTCTCGCCATAGTGGCCCTGGGCACTCTCACCTACGCCCTCATCGAAGCCAATACGTACGGTTGGACGTCAGCCCTCATACTCACCCTGTACGTGGTGGCGGCAGTGAGTATCGCCGGGTTCATCGTCGTAGAGCGGAGAAGTTCAAGCCCCATGCTCGATCTGCACTTCTTCCGCGACCCGACGTTCACCGCCGGCGCTGTGTGTGCGGCCGTGATCAGTTTTGGGATGTTCGGCATGTTCTTCTTTTTGAGTCTCTTCCTGCAGAGCGTACAGGGATTCACACCTCTTGAAGCCGGCATCCGGACCCTGCCCTGCACAGCGATGATCGTACTGTTCGCCCCCCTTGCCGGACGCGCGGCAGGCAGCATCGGTTCGCGGCTGCCCATGACCCTCGGACTGGCCGCGAACGCGCTCAGCCTCTTCCTCTTCACCCAGGTGCAGGCGGACACAGCCTACGGCAGCATATGGCCCATCCTGTGCTTGGCAGGCTTCGGCATAGCCATCGTCATGACCCCCATGACGGCTGCCATCATGGGCGCCGTGCCGCGCGAGCGGGCGGGGATGGCCTCGGCAACCACCAATGCCAGCAGGGAAATAGGTGGAGTGTTCGGCATCGCGCTGCTCGGAGCCGTGGTCACTCACATATTGACCAGAGATGTCAGCACCGCCCTCGACGGGCTCGGCCTCCCTCCCGCCCTGAAAGAGACCGTCCTGGAACGACTGGGGAGCGGATTAGGACAGGTGGAAGGCGGCCTGCCGCCCGGCGAGACCTACGCCGCCGTCGCCACCGCGATCAAGGCTTCCTTCGTCTCGGGGATGCATATGGCGGTGATCATCGCCGGTGTGGTGTTGGCCATAGGAGCGTTGGTCACGTTTGCTTTCGTCCGCCAGCCGAGCCCACAGCCTTCTGTAGCCGTCGAGCCGCAAACCTGACCCAGACGCCACGGCCCGTGGCCGCGGCGGCGCAGAGAGTCGCGCTTCCGGCCTCAGCGGCGGCCGCGCCCCTGTGGCGGCCGCGCCGCCCGCGGGGCTCGGGTCCGCGTGGTCTTTGCTTTGCGAGACGTCCCCTGCCGGCCGCGCGACCCGCTGGAGGCGCGCCTTGCGCCCGGCGTCGCCGTGGAGCTTAGGCCGTCCGTATCGTCAGCGCCGTCCAGATCGCCGGCTAGGCCCAAGTCGACCCTCCCACGAGCCTCGTCCACCGCGATCACGCGCACCGGCAGCAGGTCGGCGATCTTGTACGCCCTCCCGCCACGGCGGCCCACCAGCGCCGTCTCCAACTCGTTCAGCTCGTAGGTGTCGCGAGGCAACTCGCCGGTCGACAGATACCCCTGGAACAGCCGGTCGAACAGTACGAACATACCCCTGCGGGTGAGGCTGAGGATCTGGCCCTCGAAGACGCTCTCCTCCCAGCCCTCCTCGTCCAAACGTTGCCGCAGCAGATAGGCCAGCACGATGTCGTCGGCCTTCAGTTCGATCTTGGCGGCTTCGCGTTCGGTCTGCGAACAATGCTCCGCCCAATCGCGCAGCAACGTCGTACTGGGAGCGGGGCCCGTCCCAAGCTGGGCGAGGAGCCCCCGGTGCACCAACAGGTCGGGATACCGTCTGATGGGCGACGTGAAATGGCAGTAGGTCTGAGACGCCAACCCGAAATGGCCGATGTTCACCGTGTCGTAGACGGCCCGGGCCTGGGCGCGCAGCACCTGCTGCACCAACGCGGCTTTCCCCCGCCCCTTGGGCGTATACCGGTCGACCCACTCGGCGGTCTCCCGCGTCACCCGGCGGATCTCCTGGGGCGTGGCGGCCATCGCATCGTAGTCCGGCGTCGGAAGTCCGAGGCTGGAGAGCACGTCCAGCAGATGGTCCAGGTTGAACGGGTCTGGGAGGTCGTGCACACGGTACACAGTGGGCACCTTCTCACGCTCCAAGAACGTGGCCACCTGCTCGTTGGCGAGCACCATGTAGTTCTCGATGAACCAATGGCTCTCGAGTTCCTCGCTGGGATCGGCCGACACCACCCGGCCCTCCTTGTCCCATTCGAACTCCGGCTCGGTGGACTCGATCTGTAGGCTCCCGCGCGCCAGCCGTACCTCTCTCAGCGTCTGAGCCAGCGTCCTCCCCCACTCCAGCGGCCCGGCCAACTCCGAATCGGCGGATTCGACACCGCGGAACACCCGCTCCAACTCCTCGTAGTTCATCCGCTTATCGCTGCGGATGAGCGAACGATAGAAACGGCTCCCGAGCACCGCGCCCTGGCCGTCCACCTCCATCTCGACGGTGACCGCCTTGCGGTCCTCGTCCGGCCGCAGAGAGCACACCCCCGAGGAGAGCTGCGGCGGCAGCATGGGCTCCACCCCGGTGGCTACATACACCGAATTGCCCCGGCGCAGGGCCTCCTTGTCGAGCGTCGTCCCCTCCCGCACGAAGTACGACACGTCGGCAATATGCACGTAGACGGTAGTCGTCCCAGCGGAAGTCCGCTCGAAAGAGAGGGCGTCGTCGAAATCCTGCGCCATCGCCGGATCGACGGTGAAGGTGTAGAGATCGCGGAGATCGGTACGCCCGGCATCCACCTCGTTGTTGTGCTCCGCGGCCTCGGCTGCCCCGGCCAGCACCTTGGGACTGAAACCCCGCTGCGCCAGACCATCCACCAGGAGCGCTTCCATGACGTCGCCCAGCACGTTGCTCTTGCCGAGAGACCGGACTATCTGGGCCTTGAACCCATACGAGAACGTGAACAGCACCAGGTCGCCCGGCTGGGGCCTGATGGGGCTCCGCTCAACCGGCAAGGCAGGGCCGGGCTGGAAGAGAGGCTCCACCTCCAGGCTTTTGCCCCGCCGTACGATCACTCCCGCGATATTGGCCGACCGCCCGGTGGGATCGCCGGCCGGGATGAGACCGGCCCGGGCCAGTTGGGCCCGGCGCTTGTCGGAGCGGCTACGCCCAGGAGTGTGACGGGCCACGCTCAGGCACCCCTTGGACGAGCCCCAGCGGACTCGCCGCCACCGGCGCCACCACTCACGGCGTGGCCGCCCGCGGCCGGCGCGAACTCCATGCTGACCCACTCGTCCTCGTAGATGCGTTCGCCGGGAGCAAGGCCGTGCAGCCGGGCTTCATCGAGAAGCTTCACCTCTTGAGCGCCTGAGAGGATGCCGGAGACCACCACCCGCGCCGGTCGCGCACCCTCGACTCCACCCCCGCTCCAGGGACCTTCCAGCAAGGCGAGTCTGCGCAGCAGGGCCGTCACCGGCGCCAGGGTCATGTTGGCAAGCACGGTAGCCCCAGCGAACCAGGCCGCCGCGGCCTCCTGTATATCTGCCTGATCGATTTCGACCACTCCTTGGACTGCGTTGGCTTCCACGTTCTCCCGAGCGGAGATGAGCGCCACCGGGTCGTTGTCGAAGGCGAAGACCGGGCCCCACCCCAGCTTCGCGGCGGCGATGGCAAGGATGCCCGACCCCGTGCCCGCGTCGACCACCGGGCCGAGCGGCTGCCCCTGTGCCGCGCGCCCACCCGGGACTCTCTGCAGCAGTTGCAGAGTCCCCCGTGTGGTGGCATGCAGACCGGTGCCAAAGCCAAGACCCGGGTTGATGACCACATCCACGAGCCCCGCGCCGTCGGGGGCGGCGCCGTCGGGGGCGGCACGGTCAAGGCCGGTGCCCCCCGGAGCCGCGCTCTCCAGCGCCGGCTCCCACGGCGGGCGGATCCGCACCTGGCCGATCACGATTGGTCTGAAGTGGTCTTTCCATCCGTCCACCCAGTCGCGCGAGACATCCCGGGTCTCGATCTGCACCCGGCCCGAAGCGCGGAGTTCCGCGGGCAGAGCCGCCAGCACGTCCCCGAAAGGCAGGGGCTCGCCGATCGCCGGGTCGGATGCCGGGTAGAAGACGAGGGTGGTCGTATCTCGACCCGGTTGCTCCTCGAACGGGCCGAGGAGGTCCATGAGTACGGCGCCGGCGGTTTCGGCGAGCTCACTCGGGACGGTGAGCCGCAGGGCTCGGTCTACCCCGGGATCTTCGCGCCCGACGCCGCCGCTCATCAGCCGGCGAACCAGTTGCGGAGCTTCTGCAGGACGCTTTCGTCCGGTTCGTCATATTGCTCGGTCCCGCAGGCTTCGTCGAAGTCCTGCAGAATCCGGCGCTGGTTATCGTCGAGCTCGCGCGGGACACGCACGCGCACATGGATCTCCTGGTCGCCGCGGCCGTGGCCGTTCAGATGCTGCACGCCTTTGTCCCTGAGCACCTTGACGTCACCCGGTTGCGTGCCCGCATCAAAGGTCACCTCTTCGTCGCCATCGAGCGTGGGGATGGTGAGCGTGGCTCCGAGTGCCGCCTGCACCATGGTGAGGTCGATACCGTAGAGGATGTCGTCGTCGCGCCGCTCGAACACGTCGTGCGCCAGGACCTGC